>Ga0118677_10002790_pt1 | contig 34374 bp, 21 predicted proteins | sample AliMusrvi5mmetaG_FD_86154 | JGI IMG/M metagenome (GOLD analysis project Ga0118677, IMG submission 86154)
GATCGGTCATCTCGGCCTGCATGGCCCGCTCCAGCAGGGCTTTGGTCAGCTGCTTCAGCAGACCGTTTTCGCCAATGATGTCTTCTGGCTTCTTGTAATCCGCCAGCAACTTGTCGATGAGTTTAGTGTCGATAGCCATCGGGTCTCCTGAGTGTGATCCCTTCGATGGCCATTTACACAAACCTTTTTACACCCTCTCTGTGTTGTCAGCCTGTGCATCGCCTTTTTCCTTACCCATGCTGTGACTGCTGCCAGTCAAGGCACGGTAACGATCCCAACTGGCACTGTTAGATTAGACAGGTACCCTTCCGCGAGCATTTGGGCTTTACAGGAAGCGGAGCGCATCGCTCTTTTGTTTATCGCTACGTTTTTACTTGTTCTGGTGGTCAGCAGGAACATCAAGAGAACAGTTCTCTTGCCCCTAGTGGTTGCCAACCCCGTTACATATCTCTGTGCGTTAACCGTTTACTTCGTCTCTCGGCCACTACTCCCGATGATCACAGTTCAGGTCGTCGAATTCGCTGATCCTCTGGTTTATTTCGCCGCTATCCTCGGCTCCGTAACCGCTGCAGCCCTGAGGTACCGCTCGTGGGGCAAAGTGAAAGCGGTTTCTGAAGACGGGACATCCCACCACGAAGTGGCTCGTCCTCGCCAATGAGATTCCACTGGTGTAAGGGTGTAAGGGACGTCCTGGTGTAAGGGTGGTGTAAGAATCCGGGTCGCGGTAGGGACGATCATCGCTGACCGCCCCTACCGCGACCCGGATTGCTACCTTTTCACCACTCCCCGGGCTGGCACCGCGAGCGGCCAACGGCGCGACTGCGCCGCTCCCATCAGCGCCGATGAGAACACCTCACGCCTGCGATTCGAGAGCCTCAAGGTCTTGCCAGTGAATTCGCTCCTTGGCCCTGATTCTGGACAGGATGGCAGAGATTACCGCTTTTTCAACATCCGTCGTCCGATCACTCCCACTCAGCTTAGTCAACCTCTTTGCGATATCTTTCTGACCCAAGGAATGGAGCAAGGCCAAACAGTAGATCTCTGTTGTGGAAGTTCTATCCTGTCGTGTGGCTGGGTTTTCCTCACGCAGGGCAATCCGCTCAAGGTCGCCTTCGACGCTGCGTATCGGCCGAGCGAGTACGAAATCGATAAAACCTCCCGATACACCCTCTGCTGCAAGAGATTGCCGCAACAGATCCGAAAGGTCAGCCGTCGGAAGCCCCGCGTGCTTCAATATCCCCCACTTTTCCTCGTTGAGTGCCCCATCAGCCGGCGCCCCTGGCGAATGCCCGAGTTCGGACCAGATCTTCTTCAGAACCCGGGATAGCTCGGCACGATGATGATTGGCAAAGTCACGTTGCGTCGCACCGACTTCTCCGGCCAAGGCTGCCCGGAGGAAGTCCTCAATACCCACACGCTGGGCGCAGTCGGAAACCAGATCTGGACTAACAATCCATCTTCCTCTCAAGACAACTCCGTATTTCGTTAGCAGGTCACGTTCGGCATCCGTCAGGCGGTCATAAGCCGATTGCCACTCCGTGCACGGAGTCGCGACCGACTTTCTTTGATCCTGATCCGGACAGGCTGGCACTAGTTGGGCGATCGCCAAGCACAGCCCCAAGGCACAGCTGCTGGTATAAGAAAGCATGTGCTAGTCCTTGCGCTCCTCAAGTTTGTCAGGAGGCTTGGTCGGAATCGGGTGAATGTTTCTGTCGGCAATTACAATGTGAATCGCCGTCCCGTTGTCATTGGCCTTGTCTTCAGCCTTTAGGTCATCGATTCCAGCTTGGAAATCCGCTCGGCCCTGCTGCCCACCCGTTAGCAACATGCAACCTTCGGAACAGCCTGGCCCAATATGTATTTGGACATTCGTGCGGTCACCATCTGGCCCACTAATTGTCGCGCTGGCGGGATTAGCGGCATCGCGAAGCTCTGCACGCGGGCCTAATGCACCGTCCGAGCGGGTTGCACCTGCATAAACCCCAGGCGGTGCTTCATTACCCGAACTGTAGTCACCGCGAGTCTGGCTCGTCGGGCCGTTGCGATTCGTGTCGCGCGTAACCTGTGTTGTAAAGCCTGATCCACTGTCGTTGGTGACTACGACGCGGTAGGTAGGCACTTTCTCCCGCACCTGCTGAAGGCCAGGATTTCTCCGCATCTCCGACGAAGTGTATTTGTTGACATAGCTACTGCCAACCACCTGATTCGTAACGACAATGTGAAGGTCGCGACCGTCAGGGTCGACGTAAACAAACGGATTATTCCGGACGTAGCTATACTTGTTCCACTGCTGTGGATCTGCGGGTCTGGAGAACATCTTCGGGTCCGGGCTGGTGAACCTCCCTTGCGCTCCACTGTAGTACCTGGCGCCGAAATAATCGAGGCCCGTCTCGTTGTCACGTTCTTTGCCGGTAGAACGGTATGGCTCTGGCCACTTTACCCGGCAAAACAGCATTCCTGGGTGGATCGCCGGACCAATCGAGGAGCCGGTCTTCCGATCGTGAACAGGCACGCCTCCATCTCCCGCGTTCGGACTGCGGGGCGGCCAGCAGCTGTTGTCCAACGCCGGGCTAGCGGCGCGCTGAGTATTCGCTATCGAAATGGCTGGATTGATCGGAGCGATTCTTGCAGCCGCAGGCATTGCAAGCTATTCTACCGGACGTCCGACTGCGACAGGTGGATCAATGCTGACAGGATCGATGCTGCCAGCCTCAGGCTCCCGTGCCAACGGATGCGCGGGATATTTGCGGAGCCGGCATTCCGCCTTCGAAGTTGGCCGGATGGGTCGCGCGGTGGACTTCCTGGAGTTGGCGAATTGCGACATGGGTGTAGATTTGGGTGGTTCTCAGATCGGCGTGCCCCAGCATGGCCTGTATGAACCGGATGTCCGCGCCGCCTTCCAGCATTAGCGTGGCCATCGTATGTCGAAACAGATGGCAAGATCCGCGTTTGCCAATTCCTGCGGCGTCGACATAGTCTCCTACCAGAGTAGTGAGGTGATCGAGGGAAAGCGGCCTGTGGGCATTGGATAGGAATACAGTCTGCTCATCAGGACCGCCTACGAGTCGCGGCCGTGCGTCTGCAACGTACTTTGCGATCCATGCTGCGGCCCGGTCGCCGAGCGGGGACGGAGGGCCGGCGGACCGGAACAGCTGATCCGGTCCGATGCGCAGGTGATGGACAAGCAGGGAGTTCGCCGAATCGATGCAACACAAACCAGAAACAGCCCTGCCTGGCGGGTTTGGGTCAGCATCCGTCACAAGTGCTTGTAGCCTGGCGATTGTCAGGGTCCCGCGGCGAGGGAGTGCATCGCCTGCGGCCTTGTTCCAGCGAAACGAGCGAATGGATTGCGGGAGCGACTGATCGCCAGCGGCGGCTTTAGCACCCTGCCCGGCGTGTCGCCACACAGCTGGTAAACGCCAGGCTATAGCGGGTGACGCGGACGCACCGCCAGGTGGGGAGGTTGCTAAGCTGCGGCAAGTTGGCAACCCGCCTGTTGAGCCAGCAAAGGTGCCCCACAGCGCCGGTAGACAACCGGCGCGCAGGATGCCATCCTGCCCCACAACTCTGACTGGCGCGTAGCCGTGTTGCGCAAGTCTCAACAGCTACGGCTGCAGCGTGACGACGGCCACGCCTTGGGGGCGTAGGGTGACGAGGTTGCCTGTCAAGACCGTGGATCGGGGAGGCTCGAAGCCAGTGGTCGGATCCACGTAGTCGAGCCTCGATCTGGAGTTCGCGGAGAGCGGCAAAGCGAGGGCGATTTCGCGGTCGCGTTTGTTCACCAGCAGGAGCTTCTTCTCGCCCTTCGCGGTGACGAAGGCTTGCGCTGAAACCGCCTGGGAAGGGCTCCCGGTCTGAACCAGAGCGTCTCCTGGACCGAAGTTATCCCGCAGCAACTTCACCACCCAATAGCGAGCGTTGGGCCGGCCCGTGACCCAATCGACGAGCGTCGCGCCGGCGAATTGGCCGGGGTAATCGATGAGTTCCGCAGCGCCGATCAGATCGACGCCTTCGCGCACCAGTTGGGGGTAGAGGTAGGCAAACATCGAGCCGCTGAGGGTCCAATAAGAGGCCGGAATCGGCTGGTTCGCACCCGAAGTTTCGGGGCTGAACGAACCCAACTCGTTGATGAACGACCTGGTTTGAGGGGATAAGTGCCGATGAATCGACTCGACGTAGTGCACGGTTGCCATGAACTTATCCGCCATATGGAAGAAGGTGCGCTGCTGCATCTCCGGGGTCTCGTCGAAGTCTCCGGCGGCGTAGAAGTGGTAGGAGAACATGTCGAGAGGGATGCCCGGCTTGTGTTTGCCCGGGTTGAGAAAAGTCTGGATGTACTCCGCACCCAAAGCAGGAGTCGCGAGTGCGAGGCCGCTGAACTTGAGGCCGGGATCGAGCTTATGCAGGTCCTCGACAACCGCGTCGTAGACGGCATTGTACTGTTCAGGCGTGACGTCGTGCTCCTGTTCCACTTCGTTCAACACTTCCCACCACGCGATCTTCAGATGGTGGCCCGAGGCGTGCCACTTGCCGAGTTCGTCGGTGAATCCGCCCTTGAGGTACCAACTCGCGACGCGGTGATAGTAATCGACGATTTCTTTGAGCGACGGGTCGCGCAGTTCAGTGGACTGCAGGTATTTCCAGGTGATTTCGTCGGGGTCGCGGGGGTAGGGTATGGGCAGCGGGGTGCGGTACATCCACTGCGGCGGAGTGGACAGGTTGAGCATTACGGGGCGGCCTTCGGCGGCGGCCACGAAGTCGAGCACAAGGGGGTCGATCAGCGAGAAATCCCACGACGTGACGCCGTCGTGGGGCGGTTCGAGTTCGGCGACGCCAAGGCGCGGATAAGGGTGCCAAAACTGGATTCGCGCGACGTTCGACTGCATGTCGCGCAGCGCTTTCCACAACTGGTCGTGAATCGGGTAGCCGCGGCGCAAGGGCGGTTCCGGGCAGACCTGAATGGTCAACTCAGTGTGGGACCTGGCAATGGTCTTGTCCCAATCCACCGTAATGCCGGGCTGTTCCGCGGCAACAACGAAACCAGTTAACAAGAACAGTGCAACAAACTGGCGCATTCGGCTCCTTGAGTACGGTCCCGCAAAGGGTCCAGCCCAGGCTGCCAGTACCATCCAAAGCAGCGTGCGTTCCATCCGCGGAGGCCATCGTCAGGGTCATCATAGCGGATAGCCGGGACCGCCGAACTGCCCGTGAGCAGCGGGCGCGAGGACCGATTGGGAATCCTGGTTCAGCGCCGCACGATCCGGCGCGGCCGGCCGAAGGACCAGTGGCGGCGCCGGGATTTCGAGCGGCAACCCCACAGCGGCAACGAGATGGAGTGCGGGAATGCCGAAGTCAGCGGCGCAGGGCTTGCGCGCGTGTTGCGGCTGGCGCTGGCGCGGCCTAGCGGTCTAAAGGCTGCGGCTGACCGAGCCAGTTTCGCCGTCACTCGCGCGCAGTTCGAGGACAGGGGCCGCGAACCTGGGTGAAAACCGGTGCAGGCTGATCCAACGCCGTCAAACACGACTACACCGCGACCCGATGCCAAGGTTCGGCCTAAAGAATCAGTTGTGGGGACGTGCGGGCGCGCCAGGAGAGACAGGTGGGGCAACCTTTGCCGAATCCGCTGGAACAGGATGCTCCGGGTGGAATTGCGCGACGGCTGGACTCGTGCACCGTACAGGGTCGGGACCTCGCGTCCCGGATGGCGCGCAGCGGCTGGATGTGTGGACTCGTACCCTGTTTGTTCTAGGCTGATTGGAGACTCCCTATGTCCCCACACCTATTCGTCCGCCGCAGGAGAGGCCTCGATCGCCTCAAGCTTCTTGTGTCATGCGGTCTTGTGAGCGCGGTCGCCCTGGCGGCGCTCGCAATTCCAGTGCGAGGGGAAGCACCGATCCGCTTCATCGACTCGGCCAAGGTATGGGTCCTGAGCGGCGGCAACGCGAGTTATGTCCTAGGCGTCAACGAGCGCAATGAGCTGCAGTCCGTCTACTGGGGCAAGCGGATCTGGCGCGACCAGGATTGGACGGTCGTGAAGTCATCGCCGCAATGGGACGGCGTCGATCCGAGCACGAACACGACACCCGAGGAATACCCGGGCTGGGGCGGACTGCGATTCTTCGAGCCGTGCCTCAAAGCAACGCTCGCTGGCGGCGTTCGCGACGTAGTTCTGGAGTACGCGGCACACGACATACGCGGGGACGAACTGAGTGTGACCATGAAGGACATCGGTGGCGGCCTGGCGGTCGAGCTGAGATACAGGATCTACCCTAACGGGGTCCTCAGTAAGAGTTCGGTGATTCGCAATGCTTCAAACGCGGTGGTAACCATCGAGAGTGCGCAGTCCGGCGCCTGGCAACTCCCAGCCGCTGAAGGCTATCACTTGAGCTACCTCGCGGGCCGTTGGGGCGAGGAGACGCTCTACACGCGGGAGCCGATCCATCGCGGATCGAAGGTGATTGAAAGCCGCCGGGGGAGTACGAGCAACCAGTTCAATCCCTGGTTCGCCATCGATGGACCCGAGGAAGCGGGCGAGGAGCACGGAAATGTCTGGTTCGGCGCGCTCGGCTGGAGCGGCAGCTGGAAGATTGCCGTCGAGCAGACTCCGCACCGCGACCTGCGGATTACCGGCGGGTACAACGACTTCGATTTCTCCTACCCTCTGAAACCCGGAGAGTCACTCTCGACGCCGCCGTTCTATGCGGGCTTCACAGATCACGGTTTCGGCGAAGCCTCGCGGTTGATGCATCGTTTCCAACTGGAACACATACTGCCGCGCCCATCGGCCGGACATCCCCGGCCGGTACTCTACAACTCGTGGGAGGCGACTGGTTTCGCAGTGGACGAACCCGGACAAACCGCCCTGGCCCGCAAGGCCGCTGAAATCGGCGTCGAGAGATTCGTGATGGACGACGGATGGTTTGGTGCGCGCGATTCGAGCCTGGCCGGGCTGGGCGACTGGGTGCCCAACCCGAAAAAGTTCCCGCACGGTTTGAAGCCACTGATCGATAACGTGAAGAGCCTGGGGATGGATTTCGGACTCTGGGTTGAGCCGGAGATGGTGAATTCCGACAGCGACCTGTATCGCGCGCATCCCGACTGGGTGCTTAGCTTTCCCGGACGCCCGAGGTCGGAAGCGCGCAATCAACTCGTGTTGAACCTGTCGCGGGAAGACGTGAAGGAGTACGTGCTCGCGTCACTGGACAAGCTGGTTAGCGAGAACGAGATTGCATTTTTGAAGTGGGACCTGAACCGCAATTTCTCAGAGCCCGGCTGGCAGGAAGCGCCGCCGGCCGAACAAAAGACAATCTGGGTCCGGCACGTCAACAACTACTACGACGTGATCGATCGCCTGCGCGCGCGGCACCCGAAACTCGAAATCGAGTCCTGTGCCAGCGGGGGCGGGCGGGTCGATCTGGGCGTTCTGACACGTACCGAGGAGGTGTGGCCCTCGGACAATACCGACGCATTCGACCGGCTGAGCATTCAATACGGATACAGCCACGCGTACACGCCCAAGACGATGATGGCCTGGGTCACCGACGTTCCGAGCATGGACCAGCGCAGCGAGCCGCTCGAATACCGATTCCTGGTGGCGATGATGGGTTCGCTGGGCATCGGTTCGAACCTCACGAAATGGAATCCGGAAGAGGTCCAGGTCGCGTCCAGGATGGTCGCGCTATACAAGCGCATCCGCGGCACCGTCCAGGAGGGGCAACTGTACCGTCTGCTCGCGCCGGTGGATGGTTCCCTCAGCGCGAACGAGTATGTCTCTCAAAACGGAAAGCAGGCGGTGCTCTTCGCCTTCCTCCACGCGCAGCAATACGGGCGGCTGGCTCCATCCATCCACCTGAGAGGGCTTGCGGAAACTGCGGTGTACCGAGTTGGCGTGGTGGAGGGCAAGATCGCAGAAAAGCAGGAGACCTTCAGCGGTGCGTATTTGATGAATCACGGTCTGACGCCAAGCCTGAAGGGAGAATTCGATGCTGCCGCCGTCGTGCTGGAACGGCTGGACTAGCGGCTGGGGCGTGTGCCCGTGCCGGTGCGGGTAGCCGGGCGAAGCTGGCTTGGCGTGAAGCAGGACCCTGCGTTGTAAAGCAGCCGTCTTTGCAGGAGACTGAAATTCTCATGCGCTGCATCGCCGGTATCCTACTGGTTCTAGCCTGTGCCCCGCTGCGTGCAGACTCCGCGGCTCAAGCGCTATTCCGCGAAGGCGTAGCCGCGGTGCAACAACAGCGGCTGCAGGCCGCCGCGACCGCGTTCCAGAAGTCGATAGAGCTGGAGCCGAATTTCACCGCGGCGCGGAAGAACCTTGGGACGGTGCTGTGGTTCCTGAATCGTCATGCCGAAGCGGAAGCCGAGTTTCAACGTGTGGTGAAGGTCGCTCCGCTGGATCCTGTTCCGCATCTCTATCTCGGTCTGGCGGCCACCGAGCGCCGCGAATTCAGCATCGCCACGAACCACTTCGAGAGCGCCGGCGAGTTGGCGTTAAAGAACCCGGAGACGCGCCCGGCGGTCCTTCAGGCGTACCTCGGAGCCGCCGAGCAATTTGACCGGCGAGGGCAGCCCGACAAAGCCCTCAGAGCTTATCAACAGGCACTGAAACTCGATCCAGAGGCAATACCCGTCTACATCTCGCTGGCCGCGTTCTCGTCGGCGCACGGCAACAATGAGTACGCTTTGAGGATGCTGAGCGCGGGACTGGAACGGAAGCCGGGCTCCGCCGCATTACTGCTGGAGCGAGGGATCGTGCAGGCGTTGCAAGGCCTGTTCGCCGAGGCGGAGGCGAGCTTGCGGGAGTCGGCGCAGGCGGACAGGGGCATGCCCATCGCGCAACTCGCGATGGGGGTTACACAGCTGCAACGGGGGAATGCCGCGGATGCCGCAACCACGTTTCGTGACGTGGCAACCAAATGGCCGGACAACGCCCGCGCACATTATCTATTCGCTCTGGCTCTGAACCGCACGGGGGATCCGGCGAAGCACGCAGATGTGATCGCAGCCTTGAGGCGGGCCATCCGGCTGAACGCCAAAGATGCAGGAGCGCACGCGTTGTTGGGACACGTCCTGCTGGACGCGAAGCAGCCTGCCAGTGCCGCCGGGGAGTTGGAGGCAGCCGTCAGGCTGGATCCGAAAAACCAAACTTCGCTCTACCAACTCGCCAGAGCATATCGTGCGCTTGGCCGCGAAATTGAGGCACAACGGGTTTTTGAGGAACTCCGGAAGGCCAAGGCACGAGCGAGCACGGAAGAAAGCGAACTCGTGCAACTCCTGAAGACTGTGCCTTCCGAGTAGGCGAATTGGCCGTTACCGGCCAGCGGCTGCCGGACCTGGCTGGCCTGCTATGGCGTCCCCGGCGCGGTAGCGGGCGCGATCCCACTCCTCAGGGTTGTGGCTCCACATGGTAGGTGCGCCCCAACCCTGCTTCCCCATCGGCTCGTGGATGACCGAGTTCACGATGGCAGCGGCCAGTCCGGCACCGCCCTGAGCGCGCTCGCCGAGAAGCCGGAAGTACTCATAATCCTGGCTGCCGCGGCGCAGGAGTTTAAGTCTCATGCTGGCGACCGGCTCATCGAGACCCAGCGTTTCGCCACGGTATACGAGCATGCCCTCTCCGTTTTGCACCCCTCCCGCGTCATCGTCAAACGTGCGCGGGTATTGCCAGGCGCGTAGAGAGTTGAAGTCCAGTTCCCAGATAGTCCACGAGCGAGCCCCGTACTTCCAGGAGACCCAACCGAGCGCCCGGCTACCCAGCGGGTCGCCGTCGATGAGCCCCATGCCGGTGTAGAACCAGTCCTCCACGCCTTTGCCGCGCAGTTGCTTAACGCGCTCCGGGACGTAGCTTCGGACGCCCAGGATTACGATGTCCACCACGCTGGTCAGGCGGTCCATGGTGTCCATGGGATAAGATCCGTCGATGCGGAACTTCAGACGTTTCGCGCCGGAGTCTTTCAAGAGGCTTCCGTAGTAGAGCATCTGCCGCACCGAGGCGTCGTCATAGGACTCGTCGAGACTGAGCAGGAAGACGATCGGCTTAGTGCGATTCCATTCCGGATGATCGGCAAAGTGCCTGTCGAAGCCGCGGAACGCATTTCTCCAAACCTCTCCATACTCCGCGGTCACGCCGCCTTTGGGGACGGGGGTCGGCCAGGGACGGTAGAACTTCCACTCTTTGCCATACGGATAGCCGACGTGTTGCGAGTCATAATAGGCGTTGACCGGCCACGCGTCGAAAGGCAGAACCAGCAGTTCGATGGGTATGCCGTAACCCGGGCCTGCGTACCCGAACTCTTTTGTAAACGCACGGCCATCCAGGTATTTCGAGAGGCGCTGGTCATAGCTCTTCCAGTCGAACTTGACCTCAGTGCCGTTCACATCAATGTCCGGTGCGTAGCCGAGAACCCCCATCGCGAGCCGATGGCGGCGCATCAACTGGTAGTACTTCAACTCGAGCTCAGGGGTGAAAGTGTTGATCTCCGTGTCGGTGTGGATGTTGCCGGCGAGATGGTTTTCTTCGGGCAGCATGAAGTCCCAGAGCTGCAGTTGCAGTTCGAGTGTCACGGACCCGGCCGAGGAGGCGACAGTTACCAGGGCGTGGTAGGCGCCTGGAGGAGCCTCTGTGCGCTCCTTCGGCACATAAATATCCAGCCAGAAGGCGTGGTTGCGCTGCTCCAAGCTAATGTTGTTCATCAAGTCCGGGATGTCAAAGGGCATCACATAGGAGCGTGGGAAGAGCCGCCCCGACCAGTGCGATACGGGAATGAGTGCATCGGCATACCAGCCGGTGCCGAGCGAGTAGTTCTCGGCGGAGCGCTTCGTGACGTTGACGTACCACTCTTTGTAAAGGTCGATATTGCGCGCGCCAATCCGCGTACCGCCGGGCCCGATCAAGTCGCCGATAGAGACCTGGATATCAGCCAGCTTCTCGTCGCCGGTCTTCTCGATGACAAGCTGAAATGCGACCGTTTCGTTCCTCGCGGCGCGCAGCGACACCGTTTTCGCAGCGCCGTTCCACACGATGTTCGAAGCCGACAAATCGCCGGGCGGTGAGTCGCTGAACAGCAGATCGTTCTGCTCAAACACAGCGCCGCTCAAGGGATCGACACGGTAACCGTCTCCGATGGCCCAAACCTTCATACCCGCCGCAGCGGTAAGCGGAGGTGGACACGCCAACAACAGAAGGACGGCCGGGAGCAGTGGTAGAACAGATAGCGCTCCGTACGCGAGCCTGGTACGGAGCGCCCTTGCTGAGCGAGCGAGAAGGAGATTCACGGTGTGTCGAGCTCACCAGAGCAGCTTCAGAGCCACTTGAATGACCCGGCCGCTTTGAGCAGACTGGATCTGGCCGAAGCTATCGGAGTTGACGTATGAATTCGGCAAGTCGAGATTCACCTGATTCAACACGTTGAAACCCTCGGCTCGGAACTGCAACTTCAGCCTTTCGAGGATTGGAAAGTCCTTCATGATGGACATGTCGGTGTTGCCGAATGCCGGTCCGCTGATGAGGCCGCGACCGGAGTTGCCGTAGGTGCCCGCCGGAACCTGGCTGGTGGGGACGAAGGATTGCGTATTGAAAAACTGCGCGACCTCGGCGCCGCGGTTCGAATGGCTGATCCGTATCTGGCCAGCGGTGATACCCGGGACCAGTTGCGCGTGCTGGCTTCCGCTGGTTCCGTCGAGGGCGACGTCCTCGCCCATGTAGAACGTAATGGGCAGCCCGCTTTGGAAGGTGTGGATGCCAGTCAGCGTCCAGCCCCCAAGAGCTGCATTGGCGAAGTGGTTCTTGAAGTGGACTTGCGGGCTGTAAAGCCACGAAGCGACGAACGCATGGCGGCGGTCCCAATCTGAACGGCCGCGCTCCTGCCGCAAGTTGAACGGATTTGCGACCGTGGCACCGAGGTTGTCGGTGGAGCTTGAATCGATCGACTTGGAGAGGGTGTACGAACCGAGGACGGAGAGACCTTCGCTGAAACGCTTGGTCACCTGTACGTGGAAGGAGTGGTACCAACTCCGGAAATCGTTGCCGAGATAGTAACCCTGCGGGCTCAGGATGCCGGGCTCGAAGACCACGCGGTCGTTCACATTCTGGAGCGATGGCGCGTCGCCGGTAATCGGGTCATTGATGAAACGGCCGGGGTTGTAGGTGCGCAACGCTTCGATCTTGATCCCGATTTTGCCGGCGTAGCCAGTCTCAACCATGAGCGAAGGAGTAACCTGGCGCTGCACGGTGAGATTGAAGGACTGAATGTAGGGCGACCGCAGGTTCGGATCGGTGAAGATGCCGCCGGCCGGCAGCGGAAACAAGGGACAGTTATAGCCTGGGTAGGTCGAGATCTTCACGCATCCGAACTTCGCGCTGGTGGTCGCTGGTGGCGCCGTCAGGCCGACAGAGCCGAAGGGATCGGATACCAACCCGCCGTAGGCCGCGCCGAACCCGGCGAAGGGCGGGTTTTCCTGAGCCTGAGAATCCGCGTTGATGCTCTCGTAGAAGAAGCCGTAGCCACCGCGCACACTGGTAAGACCGTTGCCGAAGACGTCCCAGGCGAACCCGACGCGCGGCGCGAAGTTGTTCAAATCGGGGTGAGAGAGCCCGGACGGCACGTCGCCCGGGAAGAGAATGCCTGGAGGTGCGTCGGCGACGACTTTTGACTGAGCGCCCGGAACCACGGTGTCGAGTGCGTTGTTGCGGTCTTTCCAGGGAAGATACGGCTCATACCGCAGTCCGTACGTCAGGGTGAGCCGGCGCGTGATCTTGTACTCATCCTGCACGAAGAAGGAATGGAAATTCGCGTAGTCATCGTTGTTGCGAACGCCGAAGTCGAGGCTTAGCGTGTCGAATGCACCCAGCAGGAAATCGGCGTAGGCACTGCCCGAGCGCGCACCGCTGAAGTAGAAGCCAGGCGAGCCGATCCAGATCTGCTGGAAGCTGAGGTGCAGCAGTTCGTAGCCGAACTTGATGCTGTGCCTTCCCTTGATCCAGCTGAGGCTGTCCCTGAACTGGTAATTTGTCCCGAGGAATTTCGTCGGGTACCCGGCGCCTAGGTTGAAGTTGTTCCCCACATTGAATGCGACGGCGCCTCCAGGCACGTACTGGGGCATGTTAATGCCGATCGAGTTGGGTGCGATTGCGGCAGTGCCGAGTTCGTTGGAATGCGTATCCAAGTAGGTGAAGACGGCCTGATTCAGAAGGTTCGGCCGGAGCGTGTAGGTATCGTTGAGCGTGAGTTGGCGGGTGTCGGCGGCGAACGTCTCGCCATTGTAACCCGCGATGTTTCCACTGCCGGCGAAGGGGCTGTTGTGCGTGTTGTGATCGGAGAAGAAGTGAGCCAGGAGGCGATGTCGTTCACTCTGGTTCCAGTCCCCGCGAAGCATGTACATGTCACCAACGCGCGGGTTTGCCGCAAGTGAAACGACCTCGCCGCTGGAAGATTGAGGCACGTACTTCAGCAGTGTCTGCGCGACGGGACTGATGCAGCCGGGAGCGATGATGTTGCCCGCCACGCATGGACGTCCGGCGGAATCGGTGAACGGCGCACCAGTGACCGGGTTCGTGGGGTTCGCGAGAACCGTACCGAGATCGGAGAAATTGCCGGCGCGCTCGGAGTCGAGAGGAACCTGCGCCTGGGTGCTCTGCGCTTCGGCATGATCGCGCAGACCCTGATACGAACCGAAGATAAACAGTTTGTCCTTCAGGATGGGAGCGCCTGCGGCTGCGCCGAACTGGTTTTGCTTTTCTGCAGGCACCCGCGGCGAGAAGAAGTTCCGCGCGTTCAGGTCTTCGTTCCGGAGGAAGTTCCACGCCGCCCCATGGAAGGTGTTTGTCCCGCTCTTGGATATCACCGAAACCTGGGAGCCGGGGTTGTGGCCATACTCGGCATCGAAGTTGTGGGTCAGGATGCGGACTTCCTGGATCGCGTCCGGCGGAGGGAAATTCAAGCCGGTGTTCCGCGACGGGTTGTTGAAGTAGCCGCCGTCGAACATGAACAGATTCATATTGGGGCGGCCACCGCTGACATCCATTTCGGGCCCGCCGCGAGCGTTGTTCATCTGCTGCGGAGCCGACACGTTCAGGACGCCGGGCAGGATGGCCGCGAGTCCGATCACGTTGCGGCCGTTCAGCGGGAGATCCACCACGCGCCGGTCGTCAATCAGGCCGGATAGTGCGGGGGAGACCGTGTCAACAAGCGTCGCGGAGGCACCCACTGTCACGTGCGAGCCCACTGCGCCGAGCGCCAGTGCGGCATCGACGCGGAGGTTCTGGCTGACGGTGAGTTCAACGCCCGACTGCACCTGCTGTTCAAATCCGCTCGCCTCGAAAGCAATCTCGTAATGTCCGTTGGGCATCGCAACGAAACTGTAGAAGCCCTCATCGTTCGTTTTTGTGGTGCGAGTGGTCCGCTGCTCCACCATGGTGGCCGTTACGCTCGCGTTGGGAACCGCGGCGCCGCTGGGGTCGTGCACGTAGCCGGCAATGCTGCCGGAAACCTGGGAGAGGGCAACCTGCGAGATCAACACGACAAGCAACAGTGCGCACAGGAGTGGCGCACAGGATATCGTACGAGTGTTTTGAGTTTGCATCACCTTAGTCCTCACGGATACATTGCTAGGCCCGCAATCGGACCTTCCGGCGAGTTTGGGCACCTTGACCGCTGTGGCTTGTTCGATCGGCAACGAGGCCGTCACGGACGGTTCAGATAAGGGTCTCGGGGTTTCGCATCGCCCGGCTACCGAAGCGTGCGTTTTGAAACTAAACGCAAGGAAAAATAAGAATAAGGGCGTCCCGGGAATTTGTCAACACATTACTTTGGCAGGGTTAAGAAGGACATCATGAGAAGTTCGGCGCACCCGGCTCGGATCTCTCGCCTCAGCTTAAACTCGGCTTGGCGGTGAGGGGCTGTCTATAGTCGATGGCAGCAACATCCACACACCGTCCACAAGCCACGATGAGCCTCAAGATTCTGGCCAAGCCGGGCGAGAGTTGCCATGGAACGCTGCCGTATCCAGGTAGTGGCGCAACCGCTTACTGCCTTGCGATAGATTGGAAAGCGCATGAAGAGCACTTCGAAGTCCGATCCGGTCGCGGTGGGCTCCGGCGGCAAGAGGAAAGCGCCGGCCTACAGGAACCCGAAACTGCCGCCAGAGAGAAGGACGAAGGACCTGCTGGCGAGGATGACTGTGGAGGAGAAGGCCGCGCAAATGATCTGCGTCTGGCAACAAAAGTCAGAGAAACTCGTCGATGCGGACGGCCGGTTTGACAGGGCGAAGGCCGAAAAGGCATTCAAGAAGGGCCACGGACTTGGGCAGGTGGGGCGGCCCAGCGACGCAGGGAAGGGCCTGGATGCGCGCCGGATGGCTGAGCTGACCAATGCCATCCAGCGCTTCTTCCTGGAAGAAACCCGCCTGGGCATCCCGGTGATCTTCCACGAGGAGTGTTTGCATGGGCACGCGGCGATTGGCGGAACGAGTTTTCCCCAACCGATCGGGTTGGCTGCCACCTTCGATCCGGATCTGGTTGAATCCCTATACGAGATGACGGCGCTGGAAACGAGGGCGCGAGGGGCGCACCAGGCGCTCACCCCGGTGGTCGACGTCGCCCGCGATCCGCGCTGGGGACGCGTTGAAGAGACTTTCGGCGAAGATCCGTTTCTGGTTTCGCGCATGGGAATCGCGGCAGTCCGCGGATTCCAGGGCGACGCCACTTTCCGAGACAAGACACGCGTCATCGCCACGCTCAAGCACTTTGCCGCGCACGGACAGCCCGAATCCGGCATGAACTGCGCGCCCGCCAACGTCAGTGAGCGGGTCCTGCGCGAGACATTTCTGTATCCGTTCGAACAGGCCATCCGGCACGGTGGCGCAATCTCCATCATGCCGTCCTACAACGAGATCGACGGAGTTCCATCGCACGCGAACCGCTGGCTACTGCGCGAAGTGCTGAGGAAGGAATGGGGGTTCCAGGGATACGCCGTTTCGGACTATTACGCCATTTGGGAACTGGCTTATCGCCCCGAAACACACGGCCACTTCCTCGCCGATGACAAGAAGGCGGCCTGCGCACTGGCAGTGGAGGCCGGAGTGAACATCGAACTGCCGGAGCCCGACTGCTATCTGCACCTTGTCGAGCTCGTCCACAAAGGCGTGTTGAAGGAATCGCAACTCGACGAGCTCGTGGCGCCGATGCTGCTGTGGAAGTTCCGCCTGGGTTTGTTCGACGACCCTTACGTCGATCCGGAGCGTGCGGCGGCCATCGCCGGCTGCGACGCGCATCGGGTACCGGCCCTGCAGGCCGCGCGCGAAACAATCACGCTGTTGAAGAACGAAGGCGGGCTACTGCCCCTGGATGGCGGCGCCATCCAGACAATTGCGGTCATCGGTCCGAACGCTGACCGGCCGATACTGGGGGGATACAGCGGCAAACCTGTGCATTGCTCGACGGTGCTCGAAGGCATCCGGGCGCGCGCCGGAGTCGGCGTGAAAGTCCTTTACAGCGAGGGCTGCAAGATCACACAGCCTGGGTCATGGAACCAGGACGAAGTCCTGCCTTCCGATCCCGCTGAAGACCGCAAACTTATCGCTACGGCCGTTCGCACTGCGCGCAAGGCGGACGTGATCCTATTGGCTATCGGCGGCAACGAGCAGACCTCGCGCGAGGCGTGGTCGTTGCAGCACATGGGCGACCGGACGAGTCTGGATCTGATCGGCCGTCAAGACGAGCTGGCGCGCGCCCTTCTGGCCCTTGGGAAACCCGTGGTAGTTCTGCTTTTCAACGGTCGCCCGCTATCGATCCGCGACCTTGCCGAGTCAGCGCCCGCGATTCTGGAGTGCTGGTATCTCGGCCAGGAAACCGGGTCGGCGGTCGCCGAGGTACTGTTCGGGGACGTCAATCCAAGCGGCAAACTGCCGATCACCATCCCGCGCTCCGCCGGACACGTCCCGGCATACTATAACCACAAACCATCCGCCCGGCGCGGATACCTGTTCGACGACGTCGCGCCCTTGTTCGCATTCGGTTTCGGGCTGAGCTACACGAGCTTCGAATTCTCTCCACCCCGGTTGGCGAAGAAGCGCATCCGGGCCGGCGGCTCCACGCGGTTGACGGTGGACGTGACGAACAGCGGGACTCGCGCAGGCGCAGAGGTTGTCCAGCTTTACATTCGCGACCTGGTCAGCTCGGTGACGCGGCCTGTGAAGGAACTGAAGGGCTTCCAGCGCGTCGTCCTGCAACCGGGAGAAACGCGCACTGTTGAATTCGAGATTGCACCGGAAATGCTCGCTTTTTGGGACGCGAACATGCGCTACACGGTCGAACCCGGCGGGTTCGAATTGATGACGGGCCAGTCGTCCCGGGATCGCGATCTTCAAAAAGTCACCTTGCGGGTAAGTTGATCTGAGCTCCGAAAGAGGCACCACGATGGCAGACAGCGCACAGCCGCTCCCGGTCCGCGAGAAACTGGGATACGCTTGCGGCGACATCGCAACGAATTTCTTCTTCCAGTCGATGATTCTCTACCAGACCCGTTTCTACACGGACACGGTAGGGCTATCCGCAGTTGCGGTCGGATCCATGTTCCTGGTGCTGCGGCTTGCCGACGCCATCTTCGATCCGGTCATAGGCGCACTTTCGGACCGCACACAAACCCGTTGGGGCAAGTTCCGCCCGTGGATCCTGGGAACTGCCTTGCCCTTCGGGCTGATTTTTTGGCTGGTTTATCTTTCACCCGACTTTGGGCAGCAAGCGAAGCTAATCTACGCCTACCTTACCTATTCGCTCGTCATGATCCTCTACTCCGCGAACAACACCCCCTACGCGGCGTTGATGGGCGTGATGACGCCGGACGTGAGTGAGCGAAACAACGTAGCACGCTACCGTTTCGTCGGCGCCCTGATCGGTCAGTTCGTGATACAGGCGCTGCCGCTGCCACTGGTCGCCAAACTGGGTGGCGGCAATTCCGCGCGGGGCTGGGCGATGACGATGGGAATTTTCGGCGGCCTGATCGTGCTGTTGAATTTGATCACGTTTGCCAACACGCGCGAACGCGTTCAGCCTGATCCAAGGCAGAAATCGTCTTTGCGCGCCGACCTGAAGAACGTCTTCACCTGCGGGCCATGGATCGTGATGTTCGTCCTCACATTGCTGATCTTCACGATGCTGGTGGTCCGGGGAAGTTCCTCGAACTATTTTTTCGCGTACTACCTTGACCAGCATCAGATTCGAGCTTTTCTTTCCGGCTTCGGTCTGGCGGGCGCTGCCGGTCCGGTGACCGGTTGGAGGACTGTCCTCGATGCGCTGGGCTTGCTGGTAAGTCCGGACGGCTCGAACGCTTCTGCCGTGGGATTGAGTCTGTTCTTCGTTATCGGCAGCCTGGTTCAGATTGTGGGCATCCTTGTTTCGAAGCCACTGGCCGACCGCTTCGGCAACAAAGCGGTCTTCGTGGTCGGCATGTTCGTGACGATGGTCGCCACGCTCCTGGTGTTCTTCGTGGGTCCGCTGCAGATCGGCCTGATGTTTGCGTTGAGTATCCTGTGGGCGATCGGATGGGGTCCAACGGTCCCGCTGCTTTGGGTGATGATCGCCGATGTAGCCGACTACTCGGAGTGGAAGACCTCGCGACGGGCGACCGGATTCATGTTCGCCGGTGTCCTATTCGCTCTCAAGGCGGGGCTCAGCCTCGGCGGCGCATTGAGCGCCTGGGTCATTTACGCCTTCGGCTACGTCCCGAATGCGGTGCAAACTCAATATGCGCTGCTTGGGATTCGGCTCGGCGCGAGTGTTTATCCGGCGATCGCAATGGCACTCGGTCTGGGCTGCCTGGCGAGCTACAAGATCGGGAGGCGACTAAACCTCCAGATTCAGGAAGAGCTCGCCGAGCGGCGGATGAAGTTCGCAGTCGACTAGTGGCGGGTTTGGCCATCACTGACAAGGGAGGTTGAACTCATGAGAAAGCCCCTGCTGCTAATACTCGCGATCCTACTTTGCTGCATTGCGATGGCGATCCCACGCTCACAAGCCGGCCGCGCACAGCCTGACGCGGCTTCCCCGGCGGGAACTGGCGCCTTCGCGACCGGCAGGTACCGCAATCTCTTTCAGGAGGCCGGGCATCCACAGAAGGAGATTTCGAAGAAGATACAAGCCACCTTTCAGCAGTTGTTCCACGGCGATCCGGAGAAGCAGGCGGTGTATTACCTGGCCGGCCGGAACGCGAATGGACCGCTGGCTTACCTCAGCGACATCAACAACCGGGACGTGCGCTCGGAAGGGATGTCGTACGGGATGATGATCGCAGTCCAGATGGACAAAAAGGCCGAGTTCGACGCTTTGTGGAACTGGTCGAAGACTTACATGTACCAGTCATCGCCGACGCATCCCTCATACGGATTCTTCTCGTGGTCGATGAAGCTGGACGGCACGCCGAACAGTGAGTCGCCAGCGCCTGATGGTGAAGAGTACTGGGTCATGGCTCTGTATTTCGCCTCCGGCCGATGGGGCAACGGCCAGGGAATCTACGACTATCGTGCTGAAGCGAACCGACTGTCGGACAGCATGAAGAACCGAAAGATCATCGACGGCCGGACCAACAGGGGGGCGGAGACCGGAGGCCCCGAATTCCACCCAGAATACAAGATCGTGCGCTTCACCCCGAATCTTCGAAGGCCCGACCACACCGATCCCTCCTACCATCTGCCAGCGTTCTATGAACTCTGGGCGCGTTGGGCCCCCGCAGCCGACCGGCCATTCTGGGCGGCCGCGGCCAAGGCCAGCCGGGACTTTTTTCAGAAGGCGACTCACCCCGTAACAGCCCTCGCCCCAAATTACGCCAACTACGACGGCACGCCGGTGATCAGCTTCGGAGGACAGAACGCGAACTTCGGACCCGATGCCTGGCGTACTGCGGCGAACTGGGCGGTTGACTGGTCCTGGTGGGCCGCCGACCCGCGAGAGCAGGGGTTGAGCGACAAGATCCAGGCTTTCTTTGAAGCGCAGGGTTTGGATGTTTACGGAACTATGTTCGCGCTCGACGGCAAGCCACTGGGAGGCTCGCACTCCACTGCACTTGTATCGGCGAACGCCGTGGCGAGCCTCGCGGCGACGAACCGCGAGCGGGCCGCCAAGTTTGTGGATGCACTGTGGAAGGCCGAGGTACCCTCCGGCCGCTATCGATACTACGACGGCATGTGGTACCTCATGGGCCTGCTGCATTGCAGCGGCGAGTTCCGGATCTGGCCTCCGAAATAAAAGAACTCGGACCCATTCACGATTCGCACTGGCCCGACTGCTCGGCGGAGCAGTCTAGAGAATCGTGATGGTGCCCACTTTGCTGGATTCGCGTGCGACCTCGCCTGTCACTTTCACCTTAAAGTGGTCCTGCTTTGAGGTGGCTGTCCGCGCCTACTTAGCTTTCTGATTGCCTGTCAGGTCGAAGGTGATCAACTTGCCGCCGGCAGTAGGGGTGCGGTAACCGGCGTTGACGCAGTCGCCGATCAGTCCGCCGTCACGAGTGCGGTCCTGTGCCGCATTTTGATCCCTGTTCACGACGACTCTGTTGGCGCACATATGATCCAGCCGGATGCTCTGCAATTCTGTGGCGGATGCCAAGCACTCGAGCGAATGTCCGGCGTCAATTTGCTTCTTTGGTTCGGCGACAATTACTTCTCTCCAGGAGATCTAATTGTCGCCGAACAAGCGAAGCCGTCAATCCAACAATCACTCATGAACGAGCCATGACTTTGGTGCCGTTCTCTCCAGTCTCCAGGTCCGGCTCAGCATGGGCTTAACCGAGCGATCGACTTCGGGGAGGAGCGGCATTCTGACGCAACATGGGGAGTTGGCGACCGATTGAGACGACGCAGACGCAACTGCGTTAAGCGCCGCGGACGCAAGGTACTGTCTCAGCCGATCAATTCCACAGGCTTTACTGCCAATCGGTTCAGAGCACGGGTCTGCGAAGATGACAGCGTACACGCCAGGGATGTCTGGATCAGTGACACGAAAGAGAATGATGCTAGTCCTCGATGTGCTGGTGGCGAACGATGGCCAACTACGGTAGCCGGGCGGTCCCGGTTATTGACGACGACGAAGCGCTCACGTCGCCGCTGGGGCTGAAAAGGACGCAACGGCCGAACGCGCAGCTCCAATGACTCAGACGGGACGTGCGCGAAGCAACATCTGTTTACCCATGGGCTTGAACGGCAGTCCGAGGTACAAGCGGATCAACCAAGGTAGGACAGGGAGCCGTGACTTGACGGTCAGCGGCAAGAAACGCGGTCTGCAGTCGAGAACTTCAAATCCGTGGGCTTCCAGAAAGTCGGAAAGGCTCCGGTCTGAGTAAACGGCGACGTGAGTGTAGTCGTCGAAATATTCGCGATAGGCGAAGCGATAGTTCGGTTGCAGGATATTCAACGTGCCGCCCGGCTTGAGTTTGGTCCTCAAGTCGCGTAGCACGAGAGCGAAGTCTCGCTGCGTCAAATGCTCGAACAAGTTACTGGCAAATGCAAAATCCACCGAGCCAGCGGTGATTGCATCGAGATTCGTCACGTCGCAGGTGTGGGCCACAACACCGGCATCAAGGTATCCCGCCATGCCCTCCCATTGGTCCAGGGCAATCCGATTGAGGCACTGAATGTGGTTGATAAAGTGCCCGTAGCCGGCGCCTAGTTCGAGAACCGTTGCGCCGGATGGAATGAACTGCTGGAAGAAGGACTCGCATAGCGTCTTCCACAGCACGTCTCGTCGGGAGTCGAATGCCAGGCGAGTCTCATGGTACCCCTTGCTTGTTTTCATTGCGATCGCCGCCATCCGAAAACGATCCCCAGGATCATCCGCAAGCCCACTTTCAGGGCCCGAAGGTTGTTCACATTTCCGCCTTTGCTGACGCCCAGTCGAAGATGGAAGCTTACCGGACACTCCACGACGCTGAACCCGCCACCGAGCGCAGTGTCGAGAAAATGCGCGTTGAACTCCAGGTTGATGGCTGGGTTCAGTAGCGGCATCAGACGTTCTAGCGCGTTGTTCCGGCACAGCTTGTAAGTTGTTCCAACGTCGGTGAAAGTGCCCTGGCCGAGGTGTTTCGCTTCCAGCAGTTTGCCGGCGAAGAAATTTCCGTAGTACATGAAAGTAGTCAACTGCGTGTTGAACTCGCGCAGTTGCTCGACGATTCGCGTGCCATTTACGATATCGGCGTGGGGCATATAGGCCAAGAACTTGTCGATGTCGCGAGCACGGAAAGTCATGTCGCCTTCGCACAACAGGGTTAATTCTGCGTCTGTTTGAATGGAGCCTTCCGTCAAAGCCCGGTAGACGCAATAGCCGTAACCCTGCCGTGCCTCGTGCACGACTTCTGCGCCGGCGAGCTGCGCAATCTCCGACGTGCGGTCCCGGCTGTTGTTGTCGACCACGACGACGCGCTTCACATTCGGGTGAGCGCGGAAGTCCTCCACGGCCGGGCCGATGCTGGATTCGTCGTTATAAGCGGTCAGCACGACGGTCAAAGCGGGACTCTGCGGCGGTTCCCAACGCACATCGCTCCGTGTCCTCTTCCTCGGCAATAGAACGAACAGGTCGAACAGGATCAATAGGAATCCCGCAAATACGGGCATTCCGCTATACCAAAGCAATCCCTGGACGAAGCCCGCCAGCCTGCCCTGCGGGTCGAGTAGCAGGCAAGCCACATGCATCAAAACGCTGAAGAAGTAAACGGCAAACCCAGCGCAACTGAGCAATACGCCGTACATGAGGGCTGGAAGTGACGGCGGGCGGCTACCAGGTACCAAACTGCGAGTGTCGGCGTTGCTCATTTTCGTTTGTAAAGCTGGAACAAGTCCGACTCGGCGGCAAGCGTGTACCGGCGAAGTACTTCCGGCATGAAGATCTGGTTGAATCGTCCCAGGTAATCGACGCCAAGGGCTGGCCGTTTGGGGACCATAACCACATTGGCATCGCCGAAGAACTGGTCGAAGGACGGACGGTTTTCGGCGCTCAAAGTGTAGTTAAACGCGATCGCCGCAGCACCACCGCGAGGTGGCAGCCAGCCCAGAGCATAGGGAAAGGGGTTCACCATGTCCATAGTCAGCACAAGGTCCCGGTTCGTGCAATGCGCACGCAACATGGCGACGCCCTCGTTCACATAAGTAGTGTACCCGGCGCCATTGGCCGCTAAGTCCAGTGAGCCATCATACAAAACTAAAGAGGCTAGCCGAGGCTCCTTGAATCTCGCAGAAACCCGCGATTGCATCGGATGCGCCTTCTGCCCCGCGGCGTACCAGAGGCCTTTCGCGTCCGAATACAGCGGTGGCAGGAACAGCAGGACGCCGGCCGCCAATATTAGGAGCAATCTCACCCAACCGCGACGACCCTTGCCGGGAGTACTTCGCTTCCGGTCATCGAACACGAAGCCGAGCACCAGAATCGGAAAAAAGGCCGTCAGTGGCGCCGCGTCGCTTTGCATGTTCGTGAAGGTCAACAAAGTGTCAGCCGCAAGCACTAGTAGAGCAAGCGCGAGTGGCATGTGGCGGGAGAGTAAGGATCCACCTCCCGCTTTGGGGCGCGCGGCGAAAAGCGCCATGCAAGTGGCGAGCAGCGCGACCCACAGCTCTGATCGCAGAATGCCCACGAAGATGTCTTGGTAGAGTCTATGGGAGCGGGCTCCCGCCGCCATCTTCAGCGCGAGGGCGATGGCGAGGACATCGAAACGCATATAGGCCAGCAGGGCCAATGCGGCCGCGCCGAAACCCAGCAGCAGTCCAAGCATCCGCTTTGCCTGAGCCTGCCGGAACACGAACGACACCGCGACAATGGGCAGCGCGACCGCGAAGTAGCTTGCCTTCAGGAACAGCAAGATGGCGACAATCACGCCCGTCGAGATTCCACCGGGGAACTCTCGACCGGATGCATTTTCGACCTGCTCGGGCCTGGGAAAGCGTGCGAAACACTCGATCAGAACCAGCGCGAGAAGCGCATAACCATAACGGTTATATGCCATCGCGTGGGACGACCAGAGGGGCGGTTTTCCCAACGGATAAGGAGCCGCTGCGAGAGCGGCCACGGCAATCCCGTACAGCATGCAGAGCACCTGAGGGAGTCGTTTCCGCCCCAGCGTGTAACCCCAAAGCCCTGTGGCCAAAGCGACGAGGGCTGTTCCATATCCGATACCGTTGGCTGTGTAGTGGGCCAGTTTCAGCCCGCAGCCGACGATCAGGAATGTTACCGGCCCCCACGGGCTGTAATAGTCCACCTGCGGACGTTGACCGCAGACACTGCGCCAGCCGTTGTCGAGCAGGAAGAAGGCGTCATGGCCAAAGACGGCGGTCGGCACGGCGCCGATGAAAGCAGTCACGGCGCAAACCGTCAGTAGCACGGCTAGGAACACGCCATCGACCCAGGTGAAGCGTGGTCGCGCCCTGCGCCATGGGGGTGACCACCACGCCGGCGAGCGCGAATCAGCTATCTTCCCAGCGACGACCGAGGAAAGTTCAGTTTGAGACTTAATTTTGTCCCCCATCCCGATTCGCTACCGGCAAACTGCATCCCCGTTCCAACCAATCGGGAAGCAGCCGGAAAACTCGACACGTCATAATCCCACTTAAGTCTGGCCGTGCAAGGGCTTACGGATCAAGGTGCACCCTGTATGCAGGCCCTTCACCGCAATACCCAACTGAGCAGTTCGCAATTCGAAATTCTATCCCATCCAGGTGCACGGGAGACCATGGTCGATCTACGTGGTGTTCCGGGGGGGGGCCTGTGCCGGGCTATTGCTTCGCCGGTTTGGGAGGCGTACGCAGCGGCAGGCGCCCAGTCCGCGCCGGAGCCGGCCATTGTGGACCTGCGGCTGGCATGAAAAAGCGGTCTGGGCAGGGTCAAGGCATCCCTGGAGACCCGATTTGACCCGAATGTGAGGGAGATGTGCCGCAGACCTGCAAACTGGTCGATCTGCGCGGGAGATCCCTGCAGTGGAAGTTCTCCAAGTACCCGCCGGGGCCGTAAGTCCCAGATCAGGAAATCAGAGCCGGGGTTGAGGAGCCGGCTCAGATTCAAACGACCTGCGCGGCACTACCCTGCTTGAGTGGCAACAGATGATCCTGCTCGCTGCAGCGTGATCGTTCGGATAAACGTCGTTTGTCAAACTGCAATTCAACTGGCGAGTTGCAGAAAATGGCCTCAGAAGTCATCCTTCCCGCCGGGGCCGGTCTTTGAAAATGAGGTTCGGTGATCAGGATCTGTGCCGCGGAGGCGATCTCGTTCAAATACTCGCGGATCGCCCCAAGCTCAATCTGTCAACATTGCCGCCAGTGCACTCAGAGGATCTTGATAGCCGCCACTTTGATGGAGTCGCCCGTGACCTCGCCGGTGACTTTGACCTTGAGGTCGTCCTGCTTTGAGGTAGCTGTCAGCGCCTGCTTGGCTTTCTGATTGCCTGCCGGGTCGAATGTGATGAACTTGCCGTCGGCAGTGAAGACGCCGTAACCAGCCTTGACGCAGTCGCCCATCAGACCGCAGTCACGGGTGTGACCCTGTGCCGCTTTTTGATCCTTGGCCGCGACGACCTTGGTGGCACACATACGATCCAAGAGAATTCCCTGCACTTCGGCAGCGGATGCCAGACATCCGAGCGAAGCCACCAATGCGACAACCGTCAATAAACGCGCCATTGCTTTCATACTTTCCCCTCCAGTTTCTAGGTCCGACTCAGCATAGGCTAACACGAGCGATCGACTCCCGGGGGTGCGGCATTTTGTCGCAGCGGGGGTGCTAGGCAACCGAATCGGACCACGAGAGCGCAACCGCGTGAAGCATCACTGACTCAGGGTTCTCCATCAAGTGATTGATTCTGCTGGCTTACTTGCCACTCTGCTGAGAGCACGGCTGCGTGACGATGACAGCGTCCGCGCCAGGCGCTTGTTCCACCAAATGTAGATGCCGGTCACCGAAAGCATCGAGATCAGCAGGCCAAGCAAGCCCACGAGAAACTGATACGGCCGGCCGAACACTCTTGCCATGTGGAGTGCGTATAGCCAGCTTTCGAGCGTGTTGCCGGTGTGTTCACCAGTGGGCTGCGAAACCTGTCGCAACTCACCAGTATCGCCATCAAACATTACATAAGTTCCGCCGCCTTTAGGTGCGCGCTGGAAGACATCCCGGCTTCCCCGCACCTCGTAGAAGTAGGCGCCGTTGCCAGAGAAGTACATCAGACTCAGGGGCATACCAGCGGTGAACCCGCGTTTCTTGCTTTGTGCATCGATCAGGCGCTCGCCGGTAGTCTGCGCAGCACGCCAGTCCAGCCGCGGCGAGTTTTTCGGCGGCACCTGCGAGCGGAACTCGTCCATCGGCGACTGGTAGTCGAAGACGCTGCGCATCACGCGCTCGTAAACCGGCCGGATGTCCATCATCACGCTGGACCAGGCAAAGATGAGTAGCAGGGGCCAGACCCACAGACCGCCGGCGCGATGCAGATCGAAATTCAATCGGAACGTGCTGGCGCCGCGCTTGATCACCCACGCCTGTCTCCAGCGCCGCCAGAAGCCGGGACGGAAAACGGGCAACGTCAGGTAGAACCCATTGAAGCAGTCAAGCGTCCAGATCAACGCTAAGATACCCAGAATCCACTGCCCAACATCGCCCGCCACCAGCCTCCAATGCAACTCATAGAGGAACGGCATTAGGTTGACGAACCCTTGCGAGAGATCGCCTCGATTGCGCCGGCCGAGTTCCTTTCCGGTCCAAGGATCGATGAAGAACTCCGTGAATCCCAAGCTGTAGGGACGGCCGGTCGCCGGATCCATCCGCGGCGCGAAGTCCACCTGCACCTGGTCAGTTTCTGTGTAGCCGACCCGCTCCACCTTGCCGTGCGGAACGATGACTTGAGCGCGTTCTGCCAGTGTCGCCAGATCGAGCGGCGTGATGCCAGGTCGTGGCATTGCGAACAAGTGCGGCGCAAAGACTCGTTCCAATTCAAAGTTGAACGCGAGCAAGCTGCCGGTGAGGCCGACCACGACCAAAAACGCGGCCATGGCGAGGCCGCAATAGCGATGCAGCCAGACCCAGAATGGCCGGCCTGGGAGCACTCGAATGCCACGCCGGGTTGGGATCGGCGGAGCAACCGGCCTAGCTTTCACCAAAGTTTCTGCCATGTCTCGCCTCGCGACTTAGTACCTAGGGCCCGGTAGCGGCTCATCGTCCACCTGGGCGGAAAGTGAACCTGGTCGCCAGCGTGAACGTTCGGGGCGCGCCGTAGGCAGCGATGCCAAATCCCCCGTAGTTGAAGTACGCCTTGTCGAACAGGTTGGTCACGTTGAACTGGACCGAACAACCCAGGCGTCCAATGGGGGCGCGATAGCCCAGCATGGCGTCGAAGCGGCCATAGCCGGGCATCTGCCACGTGTTGGCGTCGTCACCCTGCCGCATCGCGGTGAGATAGCTACCGGCGCCGATAGACCAGCCCCGGGCAGAGCCGGGCGCGGTGTCGTAACGGGCCCACAGATTGCCGAAGTTCGGAGCGACGCCACTGAGGCGATGTCCCTGCGTGCCGTTGTAGGGGTCGTGGGCGATGATCGCCTGATCGAAACTGTAGCTGGCGATCAAACTGAGATGCTTGGTCACCTGGCCGGCCAGATCGAGTTCCAGGCCGCGGCTGCGCGCCACGCCCACCAGACGCGGGAAAAAGGTCGCCGGGTCGTACTCCGTGATGTTGGTCTTGGACAACGTGAACAGCGTGGCCGACGCCGTCATTCGGCCACTCAGGAGCGATGCTTTGGAGCCGATTTCGTATTGCGTGCCGATCTGCGGCTTGAGCGGGTTGCCATTGCTGTCGCGTCCGTTGGCGGAGCCGAACGACTTGGAGTAGCTGGCGTAAGCCGAGGCCCAACTGCTCAGCTTATATAGGAGTCCGGCGCTGGGCGAGAAGGCCCGATCAGTGGGATAGGGCGTGACCGGGTAGCCGGTGCAGTGCGGATAGCAGGTTGCGTCGCGGGTTCCGTAGGTGTCCGAGTAGGCGTCGCGGGCCCGGTCGTAACGGCCGCCCAGCAGCAGACTCCAGCGGGTGCCCACGGAAAGCTGGTCCTGGAAGTAAATGCCGGCATCGATGCTGCGATCGCGCCAGAGGATGTTTGTACCGTCCTTGGCTGCGAGTGATTGGAGTGTCGCCGGGTAGCTCCCGTACACCGGGTTGAAAATGTTGATGGGCGCGGCGCCGGCAACGTCCCCATTACTGCCGGGTGTGTCGTCGCTGAAGCTGGCCCAGTCCAGGCCGACCAGCACCCGATGCCTCAGCGGTCCGGTTGAGAACTCGCCTGTCAGGTCGAGGTTGGTCCCATAGGTGTCGCGGCTCCAGTTCGGGTTGTGGGTGAATGTCGTAGTGGTGAAGTTGGCGACGCCGTCGAAGCTCGAATACCAGTTGGCGTACACGCCCTGCTGATCCTCCATGGAGCGCACGTAGTGGAAGCGATTGGACACTCGCCAAGCGCTGTTGATCGCGTAGTTCAAGTCGTAGCCGATCAAAGTGCGATGCACCGGGTAGGGATAGGTGGACCAGGAGTCGGGGTAGAGGATCGAAAAACTGCGCGGGAGATTCGCCGGCCGGTTGCCGATGACAGGAATACTCGCGTCGAGCCACGGCGTCTTGTAGGCGTAGTCTTCCACCTGCAGACTGGAACTGAACTTCGAATTCGGCCGCCACGCCAGCGTCGCGGCCGCAGCTTTGTTGTTGCGGTGGGTGTTATGGACCCACGAATCTGCCTTGTCGAAGTCGCCGGTGAGGCGGTAGGACAGGACGCCGTTGGGAAGCAAGTCGCCGGTCACGTCGAGAGTAGAGCGGAGTGTTCCCCAACTCGCCACCTGCTGCTCGAAGCTTATGGAGGTGCGCTCCTGCGGCCGTGCGGTGACTACGTTGACGAAGCCGCCGGGCTCGATGCGCCCGTATAGCATCGACGAAGGGCCCTTGACGACTTCGATGTGATCGACAAAGGCCATGTTCACCGCTTCGTTGATCCCGCGCATTTGGAGGCCATTCCGGAACGTGGTGCCATAGCCGCTGTCGAAGCCGCGGATGAAGAACTGGTCGTAAAACTCGTAGCTGGAAGGCTGTACGCCGCTCACGTTCTTGACTGCTTCCAGTGATGTTCGCTCTTGCCGATCCGCGATCACCTCCCTCGGGATAACTTGAATGGCCATGGGTGTTTCGAGGATTGGCGTATCGGTCTTGGTCCCCCCGGTCTGGGTCGACACGGCATACCCCTCCTCGACGACGTTGATCGTCTGGCCCGTGCTGCCCACTCTGAGCACGAGATTGATCGATGCTACCTGCCCATCTCCCAAATCGACGCCGCTGCGCACCACCGTCTCCAGGCCCTTGAAAGCGGCGGTCACTTCGTACACGCCCGCAGGTAACGACGGGAATTCATATCTCCCTACCTCGTCGGTTACCGTCGATTTCGACTCGCCGGTGCGTATCTCCCTCGCGCTGACCTGTGCGCCCTGCAGCACTCCGCCCTTCTGATCCTTGACGACTCCCGCAATGCTTCCGGTTTCTGCTTGCGCGCGAGCGGGGACGTGTAGACAGATCGATGCACCTAACAGGGCCAGTAGGCCCGCCAGGCGGGGCGTCATCCGCCCGGTGCAGTGTTCGCCGCGCCCGTCAGGGAGAATGTCGTTACACTGACACACCTGATTACTTAGACCCACCGGCACACGCGCCAGCAGTGCCGCATTCTTCGATGGTTTTCTCATCCTGCTCCTCCGTCGGACCAGATTCCCAGTCCCGTTTGAATGCGCGATCACTTGCCGCAACATAGCGGCAAGACAGACGTCGGCCCTCGCCACGATCGATATGTCGGATTCCTGGCTCGTTGCGCCGCCATAAGGCGGCTTCCGTGGATCTGACTCGCTGCGGTCGAGGCTCTCCCGGCGACGGCGCAGGGAAAGCCCTCCTCCTCGACCGCACTCAAAGATAAACTACTTTTGCGCATAGAGTCGATGCGACATTTTGTCGCACCTTCGCACGGGAGTCCCTGTGTGATACTCAGACGCAAGAGTGAGAGGCGCCTGCCCAAGAGTCCAAGGATGAGAATAGAAGTAACGGCCCAAAGCGATGGGGCCACGCCGGACCTGCGGCCAGCGGGCGAGGTGGCACCCAGCCTCGCACTGCCCTGGATCGCGAAGCTGCGGCTTGGGCTGCTGCTAGGGCTCGCCACGTTGGCGGTACTGAATGACGTCGCCTTTGCGGCAGCCGTACCTTTGGGCTGGGTCGCATTGCCCCTGGCCGTGATGGCCGTGAGCAATCTGTTGGTTTATCGATACCCGGTCGCATTCGGCGCGCGTCGAACGCTTGGTTCGCTGTTGGCCCTTGACACGCTGTGCCTGACAGCGCTTCTATCCCTCACCGGAGGGCCATCGAATCCGTTTACACTCCTCTATCTCTTACAGATTGTGCTCTCGGCGGTGGTGTTGAGCAAGGAATGGACTTGGGCGCTGGGGGTCTTGTCCACGCTCTGTTTCGGGTTCCTGTTCCGTTTCAATATCCCCCAGCCGATGCTGGAGATGCACCACGTCCACAACGGCGTTGCGGCCCATCTCATCGGCATGTGGATCGCGTTTGTTGCTGCGGCGCTTCTGATCACGGTGTTTATTGGCAAGGTTTCCGAAGCACTGCGTCGCCGCGAACAAGAGGTCTTGGCTTTACGAGAACAACTCACCCGGAACGAGCGCTTGGCCTCCATCGCCACGTTAGCGGCGGGGGCCGCTCACGAGCTTGGAACACCTCTTGGGACGATCGCGGTATTGTCCAAGGAACTGGAATTGGCCGCGCAGCGCATGTCGATTCCGGAGGCGGCCGAAGAGGCGAGCGTGATCCGGTCCGAGGTCGAACGCTGCCGCACGATTCTGGAGCGAATGAGCATTCGCGGAGGCGCCGCACCAGGGGAGTCGCCGGCGGTGATCGGGCTCCAAGAATTGGCCGCGCTTGTGGTTGGCGGCCTAGTGGAGAGTCAGCGTGCACGGTTGAAGACGCAGGTTTCCGGCGAGTGGAAGAAAGCCGAATTGCCTGTGGAGGCCACCCGGCAGGCCCTGACCGCGCTGGTCACAAATGCGTTCGACGCCAGCGGCCTCGAGGGACTCGTATTGTTGTGCGCGGAGGGTAGCGGCGGCGTGCTGCGCTTTACCGTCGAGGATTTCGGATGCGGCATGAGCCAAGAAGCGCTGCAACATGTTTCCGAGCCGTTCTACACGTCGAAAGGACAGTCGGGCGGGATGGGCCTTGGGACCTTTCTAGTTAGGATGTTCGCTGAGAACGTCAAGGGGAGTCTCACGTTTGAATCGGAGGCAGGAAAAGGCACGAAGGTCGTACTGGACGTGCCGCTGGTAATCAATGGCCGAGAGCGATAGCAAGGTGGTTTTGATCATCGACGACGATGAGGTGTTCCGGCGGAGCCTGTGCCGGGCCTTTTCCTCGCGAGGCTGGGAAGCCCACGCTGCGGAGAGCGCGGAGCCCTCGCTGGCGCTGGCTCGGGAGCACGCTCCAGAACTGGCTATTGTGGACCTGCGGCTAATCGGCGAAAGCGGCCTGGACGTGGTCAAGGCGCTGCGCGATAACGATTCGACGACCCGGATTCTGATGTTGACGGGATATGGCAGCATCGCCACGGCGCTGGAAGCCGTGCGTATCGGTGCAGACCACTACCTCAGCAAGCCCGTTGACGTGGACCAGATTCTGGCAGCCTATGATGCCATATGCGCCCGGTCTCCCATGGTTCCGGCTACGACAGTGCCAACTCTTGCCAGAGTGGAATGGGAGCATATTCAGCGAGTGCTGACAGATTGTGGGGGAAACGTGTCACAGGCTTCCAAACTACTCGGGCTGCACAGAAGATCCCTGCAGCGGAAGCTCACGAAGTACCCGCCGGGACTGTAGGGCGCCGCGTAGAAATTCGGAGCCGGGGTTGGGGTAAGGGGTAGGAGAGCCGGCTCCGATTCAAACGGCCCAGGTGGCAACAGCCTGCTTGAGTAGCCGGCGATCTTACTGCTCGCTGCGGCGCGATCCCTCAAAACAAGCCCGTCAACCAAGGCGCAATCCAAATATGCCCGCAAGGCGTGAGATTGTCGATGCGGTCAATTGTCGCAGGGGGCCTCCGCGCTACCGCATTCGAATCGGCCGAAAGCCCATTCGAGGGCATTTCAGGATGCGGCGGCCCAGGACAACTCTATCGCGCGACTGGCCTGCCTGTGTGTTGCGGGGGCGGGCAGCAAGTTGTAGTACACGGCCACGGGCAGGCCTCACGGACGCCGTTCAGGCGCTGCTCAATCAGTTCGCGGATCATCGCCACGAACTTCGGATGCGTGCCCACGGTCGCTGCACGCACCATGTGAACGCCAAGGGATTCGGCGAGTTCCCGCGCCTGCGTGTCGAGATCGAATTTGACCTCCATGTGATCCGAGATGAACCCGATGGGTGCGACCACAACGTCCTTCATGCCCGCTTCCGCCTCGGCCCGAAGGGCGTCTCGGATATCGGGTTCGAGCCAGGGCTGCTGTGGCGGCCCGCTGCGGCTCTGAAACACCAACCGGTACTCCGGATGAGGCACACCCTGAGCGACCAGCCTTGCGACCTCTTTCAGTTGGCTGAGATAGTCCGAAGTCTGCGCCATGGCGAGCGGAATGCTATGGGCGGTGAACAACAACCTCGCCGCCGCTCGGCGTTGCGGTGGGATCCGCTCGAAGGCGGCGGAGACGTTGCCAATCAGAGGCTCGACGAATCCAGGCAGCAGACAGTAGTGCGGGAGGCGCTCGTAGCTGGGTGTGTCGCATCCCACAGCCGCTTTCGCCTTCTCAATGTCCTCGAGGTACTGCCGGCAGGCCGAGTAACTGCCGTAGGCCGACGTGACAAAGACCAGCGTGCGGCGCACACCGTCCGCGCTCATGGTGCGCATGGTTTCTTCCAGGAATGGATGCCAGTTGCGATTGCCCCAGTAGATGGGTAGTTTCACACCATGCGCGTCGAGTTCCGCCCGCAGCGCGGAGATGAGCGCACGACACTGTTCGTTGATGGGGCTCTGGCCACCAAAGAGGGCGTAGTTTTCGGCCACTTCCAACAGGCGTTCCCGCGGCACCCCGCGGCCTCGTGTGACGTTCTCAAGGAACGGCATGACGTCTTCGGGCCGTTCCGGGCCGCCGAAGCTCAGGACCAGTAAAGCATCAAAGTTTTCGCTCATCTCTGCACTTAAGGATGCCGCACCGTGAGAGTTGGTGCACGAAGTAGCGCCGGCTTCAGCGGCGCCTGGCAGCAGAGGTCCATAATGGACAGAATCCGGTGCGCCAAGGACGCAGGCCGGTCCAGCCTCGTTTGCCCAAACAACACGCGATAGGACAATTGAACATCACCATGCAGCGCCGCAGATTTCTCACATTCGTTCCCGCCGGCCTGAGCGCCGCCTACTCGACGGCCTTGAGCCAGGCCCAGAACACACCCTCGCTGACCGAGGTTTATCACGACAGAGCCGCTCGCCTGATCGGTGCGGCGCTCACGGATGACGGCGGCTGGAAGAAACTCGAGTATCTGTGCGACCGGATCGGTCATCGCATCGACGGCTCGCCGGCATTGTCGCAGGCGATCGAATGGGTCGCCGGCGAGATGCGCAGGGAAGGGCTTTCAAACGTCCAGACACCGCTAGTGAAGGTGCCTAATTGGGTGCGCGGCAGGGAGTCGGCTCGTCTTGTGGAACCGCTGGAAACACCTGTCTCCATGCTGGGGCTAGGCGGCAGCGTCGGCACACCACCCGAAGGCATCACGGGCGAGGTGATCTCCGTAGCTAGTTTCGAGGAACTTGAAGCACTGGGCGCCCAGAAGGTGCGCGGCAAGATTGTGCTGTACAACGCGCCGTGGCAGGGTTACGGCAAGACGGTCCAGTACCGCACCTCGGGAGCGTCGCGCGCGGCAAAACTAGGAGCGGTTGCGTCTCTTGTGCGCTCGGTCACGCCGCTCAGCCTGCGCGATCCGCACACGGGCATGATGGGCTACGAGGACGGGATCGCGAAGACGCCGCACGCGGCTGTTTCAGTGGAGGACGCGGCCCGCATCCAACGCTTGCTCGATGCCGGCAACCGCGTTCGTCTGGAGTTGAAGATGTCCGCGCAGACGCTCGCGGACGTGGCTGCGGCGAATGTGATCGGCGAGATACCAGGGCGTGAAAAGCCCGAGGAAATCGTCGTTTTGGGTGGCCATCTCGACTCGTGGGACGTCGGGCAGGGCGCACAGGATGACGGCTGTGGAGTGGTCGCCTGCTGGCAGGCGGTGGTGCTGATGAAGCACCTCAACATGATCCCGCGGCGCACGGTCCGAGTGGTCGGCTGGGGGGATGAGGAGCACACCGGGGCGGGCGGGAAGGCGTACCAAGCCT
>Ga0118677_10002791_pt1 | contig 34365 bp, 17 predicted proteins | sample AliMusrvi5mmetaG_FD_86154 | JGI IMG/M metagenome (GOLD analysis project Ga0118677, IMG submission 86154)
CACTTACTCCAGGGGGATAGTGTAGCGCAGGCTATCATCTCTGGTTTGTAATAACTACTACAAAGCCCTCTTTTGCGTGCGGACAAGATGTGTATAAAGGACAGGGCAACGCCCTGGGCTTTATACACCTTTCAACAAAATGTCCCGAAGAACAGCCAGCCGCTATCCACGGGTGCAGCAAAGCGAAACCCGTGGGACGGTGTCCGATGCTAGTTTCCAGCCCCGAAGGGCAACAGCCAGGAGCCACACCGTTATCGCGTTGAAAAATAGTCACCGAATAACCATCATGTCAATCCGTGTAATCCGTGTAATCCCTGTTCCACCCAGTGCGAATCACACAATTCCTGCCTAGCGCCAGCGCCAGCGCGCCGGCAACGGCCGTCTGACCAGTGCCGAAACAGTCACCAGCCTGTCAATCCGTGTAATCCGCGTAATCCCTGTTCCATCCACCCAGTGCGAATCACACAACTCCTGCCTAGCGCCAGCGCCAGCGCGCCGGCAACGACCTGCTGCCCCGTGCCGAAACGGTCACCAGCCTGCCAATCCGTGTAATCCGCGTAATCTCTGTTCCACCCAGTGCCGATCACACAACTCCTGCCTAGCGCCAGCGCCAGCGCGCCAGCAACGACCTGCTGCCCCGTGCCGAAACGGTCACCAGCCTGTCAATCTGTGTAATCCGCGTAATCCCTGTTCCACCCAGTGCGAATCACACAACTCCTGCCTAGCGCCAGCGCCAGCGCCAGCGCGCCGGCAACGACCTGCTGCCCCGTGCCGAAACGGTCACCAGCCTGTCAATCCGTGTAATCCACGCAATCCCTGTTCCAATAAGTGCCAATCACACAAATCCTGTCTAGCGCACGGAACTGCATGATTACCGGAGACTGAACGGACCCCCCCAATTTGTTACCCCAACCATCCTATGGATTCCGTTGAGTTACCCCCATGGCAAGCAGCCCATCCTCCTCGGGGAATACAAAGATGTGTATAAAGGACAGCCATGTATGGCCGGGGGGGACGGCGCCCGGTAAGTCCACGATAGCAATATTTATTTGTCAAAGAGCATCATGGCCGTGCTATAGAAACGCGCCGGCTACTTCCGGCTAACTATTATATAGCGCTTGTCAATATAACTGCACCGGTAGTCCTGGCGCGCGAGCGTCCCCGCGAGCACGGGGGCAACCCAACCTGCTCACAAGGACGCTCGCGCGCCAGCGATGGGCGATATTAGCCCAGAATCTCCGCTGCACTGATGGCGCACCAGCGTTGCCCGGTGGTGTGCATCAGGTATTTCCACGAGTTGATGCCGGCCAGCGCGTCGCCGTTGCCGTGGGCGTGCCGCGCGCTGCCGGAGAGATCGGCGGTGAGGGTGAGCGTATGCCGGCCGGCGGGTAATCCATCGGCAATCAGCGTGCGGGTGAAGCGGTGGTGCGGCAGCGCGTCATACAGACTGACCTGCTTCACCGGCTTTCCATCGATCGACGCCGTCAGCATGCCGCCGTGGCGCAACAGCGGATGTATCAGCACAATGCCGGTTCCGTCAAAGGACAGCGTCGCGGTGGCGGCGGCATCCTGCGTCCAGACGGAATCGCCGGCGTCACCGAGCGCGGTATCCGACTGCCAGCCGCCGGCAAAGGTGAATTGCCGGGTATCCGCGCGCGCGGAGATCCGCGCGGCGTAATCGTCGATCGTCTGCACGTGAATATCGGTGAAGCAGCACTGGTTGGATCGCAGCATGCGCACCGGATCGTAATGACCGAGGGCATCGTGCGTCTCAAACAGCCGGTCTGGACCCGCCGGAATCAGGCAGCCATAGCCGGTCGTGGCGCCATAGAAGAGATTCATCGACTGGACCGGCATTTCGCGGCTGTCCAGCATGGTGGTCGGCGCACTCCAGGTGCGCCCGCCATCCGCGGTCCAGTGGACCGTCGCTTCCGGCCGTCCCGTGTGACAGAAGACCACACCGTTGGGTAATTTCGTCAGGCGCGGGAACACGGCGCCGAAGGGGCAGGCTTCGATCTTCGACCAGGTGAGTCCGTTATCCGTAGAGCGCAACTGAATACAGGGCAGGTTATGCCCGGAAACACGTCCGACGACGAGGAACTCGCCCGGTGCGGTTTCAATAAACGTCGTCTCCTCGCAATAGGCGCCGAATGGCGCATCCTGGCCTTCGGTGATAAACGATAAGATCTTCAGTTGGGTGATATCGTCACCGACCGGTGTGGCCAGGAAGAGATGTGAGCGTTTGCCGCCCACGCCGCCGAACAACCGCTCCTGCATTGTCTCTTCGCGGTCGGTTTTTGCTTGAAAGCTCATCCAGCCCAATCCGAGTAATCGCCCGTTGGAATCGACATACCAGGGATCAAACTTATGAATATTGGTGCCGACCGCGGCGTTCTCGGGCACACCGTGCAGCTTAGTTTCGATTACTTCCCAATTGTTGCCATCCGTGCTGACCACGATATTACGTTTCAAGTCTATCGCCAGCCAGCGCCCATCAGCCAGCCGGATGGGTGGACGCAGCACGCTTCCCTTGCCGAGTACCCAGGGAGCGTCGGCGTTGGCCTTCACGTGATGGATGCCGGTCTGATCCGGACGTTTCCAATATTCCGTCAGCACTGGACCGTAATCAGGCCCGAAATGCGACGCGGTTTCAAAATGGCCATCCGGTAATTGCGCCAGATTGTTGGGGAACCAGCAGAAATAGGCGTTTTCCTGCAACACTTGCGGCGCATCCGGTAACAGTGACACCAGCCGATCGGGCGGGGTGATAAACGGTGCATCGAGTTTCGCGCGACCGGCCATCGCCAGCGCGGCGACCGCGCCGTCATCGAGCGATTGATGATAGAGGCGAAAATCCGCCAGCGTGCCATCCAACCGCGAAGGATGGGAGGCGATTCCCTGCAGTCCGACGGGATCACTCGGCATCCCCAGGCACAGCGGGCCGGTAAGACGGGAAGCATCGAGCTGATTGCCGTCCGGCGCGACATTGCGTCCGTAGCATTCGCCATCCAGATAGAGCGCGACGTGACCTTGCGCATCCCAACTCAACGCGGCATGATGCCAGCGGTTGCGCTCTATGCGCACCATACTGCTAAAACCAGTGCCGTCCTGCGGCCAAACCTGCGCACCACCCGCCGCACCGACAAAGCGCGTATCGGTGAAGGTCATGCCCAGGACATCGGTTGCCACCTCAAAGAGACTGTGAGAGAAATTGTATCCTGGCCAATCCGGCTTGAACCACAGCGCGACGGTGCCTTCGTTGATAAAATCACCCGGCTGCAGCGGCACGGAGAGGGAATCAGGCGCCCGGTGCGTGCCGCCCGGCGTCCATGGGCCATACCAGCCATTGAGCATCGGTTCGCGCATTTCGATCATCCACACCGGGAACGGACGTGGGTCGAGTTGCAGCCCATCAAGGATGACCGTGCCGGTGTCGTGTGCGACAATACGCAACACGCAAAGGTCTTCACTGATCACGCGCACCGCGACTGAACCGCGCTGCCACGCCTGCGGATTCGGTTCGACGAATTGCGGGGTGGCGTGGGTATATTCCGGGTCCTTCGGGTTCGACATCTCGAAGGTCAACCGGATATCCGTTTTGATATAGGCGGAGAAGCAGAGGGCGAGAAAAATCCCCACCTGCATGCCGGGAATATGGTCCGGCGCATTCACCGTCGGGATGGTCACTTCCAGCGCATCGCCTGCTTCCCTGGGAACCCAACAGATGGTTCCCGGCCCGGTGATGCCGGCGTCCGTGGTCAGCGACAGTTGGCCGCGCGTGGTCAATCCCTGATCGGACTGTCCCTGTGACAGTGCCGCATCCAGCAGATTGGCGGAACCGGCATACAGGCGAACCGCGCGACCGAGTGGGGTATCGACCGTCAACGCGACATCGCGTGCAATGACGCTGCCGCCTATTTCGTCGAACGCCGGGCTTTCACGCTGAAAAGTGGCCGGGACGATAGAACCATCCCGCCGGAGAAAGCACACGGCCTCATCGACCATCAGTCGCGCAGCCGGAAGTGATGGACCGGGATTGGCCGCCGAGTTCGGACGGCTGGAATCAGTGAACGGCATTAGACTACTGCCTCTCAATTATTGAATTGCCTGCGATGCTAGCACTGCGAAATACCTTCGTCAAGCGAAAATACCGGGAATTATTCCTCTCTGGCGTGAAAATACCGCAACCTGGCCAAACCGTCTCCTGACAGCGCTTGCCTGCGGATTTATAATGGGCAGTAATGAGACTGCGTGTGATGCGGAAGTAAAAACGATGTGTAGTTTCAACAGCGAAAACAATCTTCCTCAGTGAATGGAGCGATATGATACCTGCACGAAACGGCGCCGACGTATTGAGCCTGCGCGAAAAGAAAACCATCCACCGCAATGCGCTACGCATTCTGGCGGAAGTGGGCTTGCAAATCGAGCATGCCGAGATGCGCGATGCCCTTGCCGCCTACGGCCTGACGGTCGATTCGAGCAAGCAGCGCGTCTATTTTCCCACGGATCTCGTCGAAGCGTACCTGGCCGGATGCCCGCGCATCGACTGGTCCACCCGAGTACCTGAGCTGAGTGTGACGATGCCGACTTTCATCGGCTATTATCTCGACCCGGACAGCGGTGAGTATCGCGAATGGACCCCGGAGTTGCTCGATCGGTATTGGACGCTCGCGCGCAATTTGCCGGAAGTCCAGGGGATGAGCATGCTGGGATGCGCCATCAACGTTCCCGCGGCCGTCGAGCCATTATATGAGCGGTTTTACTGCTGGAAATACGGCGCTTATCCCGGCGGAACGCTGCACCCCTTCTCCTCGGCGGAAGCGATTTGGGATTTGACGCAGGCCTACGCGGAGTTGAAAGGCAAGACCCCGGCGGAAGTCTTTACCGGTTGCTGCTTCATGATGTCTCCCTTGCGCTTTGCCGCGGAAGAAGCCAAGCAGTTCTGGTACTGGGCGCAACGCGGCATGAAGGTGAGCCTGAGTAATATGACCACCGCCGGACTCACTGCGCCGGCAACGATTGCCGGCCAGGTCACGCTGCATGCCGCGGAAAAGATCGCCATCTATATCATCCGCCATGCGTTGTACGGCACCCAGGAGTTTTACCTGATGACCGCCATGGCGCCGGCCGACATGCGCTCCGCCGGTCGCCCCTGTGCGCGCCCGGAATCGGCTATCGCCAACATGATGATGGCCTCGATGGCGCGCTGGTATGGCGTGGGCACTTACGGGCAATCCGGCATGACCGATGCCAAGGAGCCCAGCCAGGAAGTGGCGGCGCAGCGGATGATGGGCGCGCTGGCGAACCTGCTCGCTGGTGCGGATGCCACTTTCCATATCGGCCAACTGTCCACCGACTATGTCTTTTCGCCGCTTCAAGCGGTGCTGGATAACGAATACGCCGGTGCGCTGCAGCGTTTCCGCAAGAGCTTCGCCGTCACCGACGAGTCGATCGGCGTGGAAATGATCAAAGAAGTCGGTCCGGGTGGATTATACATCGATCATCAGCACACCCTCGACCATTTCCGCGACGAATTCTGGCATCCTGATATCTGGCAGCGCGATCAGTTCAACGCCTGGGATATCGCCGGTCGCAAATCCGATGTCGCCATCGCCCTTGACCGCTATCACGCGATCATGGACAACCCCAAACCCGGCAATCAGTTCACCGAGGAAGAAGAGCGGACGTTGTTGGCGATTATTCATAAATCGGGTAAGCTGATAGTTTAGGCAGAGGTATAGCTAGTTGAGCGAAATACAAAAGCAACCGAATGTGTTGATGATCATGACCGACCAGCAGCGCTGGGATGGCGTAGGCATCAATGGCAATCCGCACATTCGCACACCGCACTTCGATGCCATCGCGCGAGACGGCATTTCGTTGGCGCACCATTACACCGCCGCCATGGCCTGCGTTCCCTCGCGCGCGTGCCTGATGACCGGCCAGCATACCCACGTCAACGGGGCGAATTATACCTCCCGCAATCGCTGGATTCAGCCGGGCACGCCGACGCTGCCCGGTTGCTTCTCCGCCCACGGGTATTTCACGGCCGGCGTCGGCAAGATGCACTCGACACCCTGGTACGCCCTCGACGGATTTGATCGTCGCGTCTTCATGGAAAGCCAATGCGATGCGTGGAAAGGGACCGGCGAGGACGATTATGGCGTCATGATGAGTCAGTTGGGATTGCTCGATAAGACCATCGGACATCATACCCCCGGCTTCGGCAAAGCGTACAAGTCGATGCCGTGCCCCCTGCCGCCCGAGTTGCACCTCGATGGTTACACCGGCAAGCGCGGGGTGGATGTCCTCGAAGAGCTCATTGCGCAACCGAAACCGTTTTTCCTCACTGTCTCGTTCACCGGCCCGCATGAGCCGTTTGACCCGCCCGCGCCTTACGACACCATGTATGACCCGCGGGCGATGCCGCTTGGCCACTGGCGCGACGGTGAGTTGAATTGCCTGCCGGAACGCATCTATCGCACTATCGTCGATATGGGTATCGAGCATTTGAATTACACCGCGGTGCCGGAAGAAAAGAAGCGGGAAATGATTGCCTACTATTATGGCAAGATCTCGCTGATCGACGACTGCGTTGGACGACTGACGGATACCCTCAAACGGCACGGATTATACGAAGACACCATCATCCTCTGCACCAGTGACCATGGCGAATATCTGGGCGATCACAATACCTACGGCAAGTCCGACTTTCCCTGCGAATCCGATTGCCGGGTGCCGTTGCTGCTGAAAGCGCCGGGGATACACGGCGACGGCAAGCGCGACACGCTGGTCAGCCATGTCGATATCATGCCCACGCTGCTGGAAGCCGCCGGATTGCCGATCCCCTCGACCTGTCAGGGGATGCCGTTGCTGCCCCTGATACGCGGCGAAGTGAAAGACACGCGCGACTGCGTGGTGACCTATTCGGAAGCCGGCCCGTGTTATCGCCTGCGCACGCGGGAATGGGCGTATGTCTACCGCAGCGAACCGGGGCATGACCAGTTGTATTATCTGCCCGACGATCCGCACGAATTGCATAACCTGGCCGATACCGCTCCCGGTGCGCCGATGCAAGGCCAACTGCGGAATCGCCTGCTGGCCTGGTTTGTCGAAAATCAAGCTCCCAGTTATATGGAGTAACCGATGACGCAACCGAATGTCTTAATGATTATGACCGACCAGCAGCGCTGGGACGGCGTGGGCATCAACGGCAATCCACTCATTCGCACGCCGCACTTCGATGCCATCGCGCGGGACGGCATCTCCTTGTCGCATCATTACACCGCGGCGATGGCCTGCGTTCCCTCGCGTGCATGCATCATGTCCGGACAGCACGCACATATCAGTGGCGTCACCACCACCGGAGGTAAGCGCTGGCTTCGTCCAAACACCCCCACCCTGCCCGGTTGCTTTTCCGCCAACGGGTATCACTCTGTCTGTGTGGGCAAGATGCATACCAAGCCCTGGTATGTGCTCAGCGGGTTCGACCGCCGCGTCATCATCGACAGCAAATACGATACTTCGTATGGCGGAGATGAATATCGCGTCTATATGAATCAATTGGGAATGATGGATAAAACGATCGGGCATCATACCCCCGGCTTCGGCAAAGCCTTCAAATCGATGCCGACCAGCGAGTTGCCGGCCGAGTTGCATATCGATGGCTATACCGGCAAGCGCGGAGTCGATGTCCTCGAAGAGCTCATTGCCAAAGATCATCCCTTCTTCCTGACCGTCTCGTTCAACGGCCCGCACGACCCCTTCGATCCGCCCGCGCCGTATGACACCATGTATGACCAGGAAAAGATGCCGATCGGCCACTATCGCGACGGCGAGTTGAATTGCCTGCCGGAACGCACCTATCGCGGCATCATCGATATGGGCATCGAGCATCTGAACCTTACCGCGCAAACGGACGCGAAGAAGCGAGAAGTGGCCGCCTATTATTACGGCAATATCTCGCTGATTGATGATTGCGTCGGACGGCTGACGGATACCCTCAAACGGCACGGATTGTATGAGGACACCATCATCCTCTGCACCAGCGACCACGGTGAATATCTGGGCGATCACAATAATTATGGTAAAGGCGACTTCCCGTGCGAGTCCGATTGCCGGGTACCGCTGCTGTTGAAAGCGCCCGGCGTACAGGGAGATGGCAACCGTGACGCATTGGTCAGCAACGTCGATATCATGCCCACGCTGCTGGAAGCCGCCGGACTGCCGATCCCCGCCACTTGCCAGGGAATACCGCTGGCCCCGCTGGTACGCGGTGAGGTCGAGGATACCCGTGACTGTGTGGTGACCTATTCGGAAGCCGGCCCGTGTTACCGCTTGCGCACGCGGGAATGGGCCTATGTCTACCGAAGCGAGCCGGGACATGACCAGATGTATTATCTGCCCGACGACCCGTACGAATTGAACAACCTGGCCGACACGGATGCCGGTGTGACCATGCAAGAGCAGTTGCGCAATCGTCTACTATCCTGGTTCATCGTAAACCATGCCCCCAGTCATATCGGAAACTAACGCGGTTGCTGTTCCGGTTCCCTGGCGCGCGAGCGTCCTCGCGAGCAGAACGGTGGTTGAGCAGGCCACGGATGGCCGTATCGAAACCACCGTTCTACTCGCGAGGACGCTCGCGCGCCAGGGAAGCTGACACCCGACACCCAAATAAAGGAGTCACGTCATGAAGAGCATTCTTATTTTTGCTGCTGTCTTGCTGGCAGTCGCCACTGTCTGCTGGTCGGCGACTCCGGTAGCCAAGCAACCCGTGCCTACCGGCGTCGAAGCGGATCACCTGCTGGCGCCGGCGGATGAGATTCGCCGGGAGGCTACCCTTCCGAGTGAGGGTCCGTTTGGACACCCCTTGCCACTCGCCGCACACTGGAATACCGGTGGCAATGGATGGGGGATTGGGCCGGACTATCAATTGGACTTGATTCAACAAGGGCATTACCTGCTGCCGTGGTTCGCCTGGCCGTCGCTCGATAATATGCAAGGAGTCTTTCACGATAGCAAGAAGTATGAGAAATGGTATGCGGCGCAGTTGCCGTATTTTATCGAGCCGTTGCGCCAGGCCGCCAGGTTGAAACTACCGATCTCCTTCCTGGCCACCCAGTGGGAATCCGAGTTAACGTATGATAAGAAGTATCTGAACGCGCCGGCGGAACAGAACCCCAACGTGGTGTCGACGGATGGGAAGATTCTCGCGGAGGTCGACCCCTTCGGTCCGGTCGACCCCTGGAAAGAAGTCGGCACGTCATGGTCCGATAACCGCGGGATGCTCGATCTGCAAACCTGGTATCCTGACCCACCGCTGGTGATCCTCATTTCGAATAATGAGCATAGCAAACTGTGGTGGTGGGATGCCGAAAAATCAAAACGCTTTATGGATCTCTACGGAAAAGGCCGTGATGATAATTTCAAGCGTAAAGTAATCGCCGATGGGTGGATTGAGCGCTATCGCGCGCTGCAGAAGAGCATGCGTGAGGGATTGGACAGTCCAGCCTGGCGAAATAATGCGCTCTTCCTGGGCTATGAAGCCTCCGGTCCACCCCATTTCGGCCGCGAGATGGGCGATGAGACCTGGCAGCAATATTCGTCGTATTCACCAGGCCGCATTGACGTCGGTCCGTTGATGTGGGATGGCTCTTCGCCGTCATATTACCTGCATAACTGGATGCCGATTTATGACTACAAAGTGTGGAGTCCGCAGGTCGAGGCCATGAACTGGGTGTTCATGAACCGGAATGCGTACAAAATGAACCCGAAATTCTGGTTCGAGCTCTCCACCTGGGATGGCAATGTCGGTGATCAGCCGAACGACAAGCGCAAGACGTACGCCGCGATGGGACAAGCGTTGAGCCCGGATCGCTATGAAGGGATGATCCAGTTCGGCATGTGGTTGCTGCGTCCGCGCGCGGTGCGCGATTTCCGTGGCTACAACGAGACGACCGCCGCCGTGATGCCGTATTTTGTGCCGATCATGAACGCGGTGGATCGCGTGCATACCAACCCCATTCTGCGACGCTTCTGGCGTCAAGGTGAGTTGGTGCCCAATCACGCGCATCAGCATCCGTATCAAAAGGAAATCCCGGATGAGTACAAGAATGAAGATCGCTGGTTTCTGCTTGACACGAATCTCGACGCCCCCTGGCCGTGGACGTTGAACACCGAAATCCCCGTCTATTCGCTGGCGCTGGTCACCGGAAAGGCGCCGAAGCGCGAGTGGCTGGTCTTTACGCATGCCCCGAAAGGCGCGCGCCCCGGCGTGCAGATTACCGTACCGGATTATGACAAAATCACCGTTGATGCATCGCAAACGGGATCGTTTTACTTGATCTCCGAGAAGACGAAGCGCGTGACGACGGTGCTGGAAGGCGGACCGGCGTCCGCGGAAATCGGCATCACCTCGCCCTTCGTCAAAACCGGGGAAAAGATCGACTTCACCGCGCGGAACGCCTATGCGCCGCAGTCGAAACTCACGCAGTTCACCTGGGATTTCGGCGACGGCAGCAAGCCGGCGAGAGGAGTGCGCGCGCAGCACGCCTATCGCACAGCCGGACAATATCCGGTGACGCTGACCGCCACCGATGGCCACGGCATCACCGCCAGCCGCACCGAGACCATCTTCGCCGGTGTCGGTCCGGAAGACGGGTTGGTCTTGCACTATCTGCTCAAGAAAGTGCCCGGCGACATGGTGCCGGACGCTTCCGGGCGTGGGCATCGCGGTTTTCTTACCGGCGGGCAATGGGTGGAGGATCCGCAGCGCGGGAGCGTATTGGCCTTGGACGGTAAGAAAGATTACATCGGGATTATGAATACCCCGGATATCAACACCGCCAGGCAGACCGCCAACCGTTCGCTTTCGGTGTGGTTCAAAGCGGTCGATGTGAAGAAACGACAGATGCTCTTCGAGGAAGGCGGACCGGGCACCGGACTCAATCTGTACCTGGAAGGCGGTAAATTACATGCCGGCATGTGGGCAAATAATGTCTGGAAAGGCGGCTGGATCGATTCGAGCGAACTGCAACCCGGACAATGGTATCACGCGGCCGTGGTGTTGAAAGACGGCGGCGATGCCCCGAGTGTGGACAAACTGGCGCTGTACCTGAATGGCGGCAAAGTCGGCATGACCACCGCAATGTACCTGACGAACCATCGAAGCGACATCAATATCGGTCGCAACGGGGATACCTGTTACCCGACCGGTGCGGTGGGCAATCCGGGCGATTATTTCGCCGGCTGTCTCGACAACCTGGCCATCTATAATCGTGCGCTCTCCGACGCGGAAATTGCTAAGCTGGCAAAATAACATCTTTCTCTGAAGCCAGCCCCACCCCGGCCCTCCCCGGCCACAACGGCGGAGGGTCGGGGTGGGAGCCATCCCTACCTCCACACTATCAAGAATGGGACACAACCGTAATGCGACTACACACACAGATCCTCTTGCTCCTCATTGGTCTGACCGCGCTGCCGGTCTGCACCTGGGGAGCACCGTCGAACATGCTGCTGCTCGACGATTTCACTAACCTGAATGGTTGGACGGTGACCGGCGCTAAGGAAGTGAAGGTCGTCAACGACGCCAAAGATGGCAAATACCTGCTCTGGCATTCGGAAAAGCGGGAAGGCACCACGTTGGTGAAGGACCTGACCGCGATGAAGGATCAACTGGCCGGGTATGACGCCATCTGCTTTGAATATCGCGTGGACGGCGAACCGAGCAGCGGTTACCTGACGCTGGAAAACCTGCCCGGTTATAACTGCGCACGCGACTGGTATTTCAAATTCTCGCTCAATCGCCGTCAGGTCTGGCGCACCGCGCGCTTCGAGTTCCGCCTTGATGACGATAGTCCTGACAACGGCAAAGATCCGCGCACCACCCTGAGCCTGGCCTTTGCCGGTTGGATGGCCGGCAAGGAATCGGTCTATGAGTGGCGCATCAAAAATCTCCGTGCCGTGCGCTATCCCGTCACCTTGGATTACAATGAAGAGACGAAGAACTTAGCACAGACGGCGGACAGCTATCGGTATCGCTATGACTTGCACGTGCATAACAAAGACACCGTCGAACACGAATGTGCCTTGAATTTCGACCGTAAGGCGCTGAAGCACTTTATCCTGGAAAGCCCGGAGAAGCCATTTATCGTGAAAGCTGGGGAAACGAAAGTAGTTCCCGCCTATCTTTCCATCCCCATCGCGACGGCGGCAAAGCTGGATCCGCTAACCCTGGAGGAGGCGCCGGTGCTGCTGCATGTCACCGGACTGGCGGAACCGGATACGACGGTCATGCGCGGATGGATGGAACTGCCGATCTTCGGCGCCGTGCCGCCGCGCGGGAGCGCGCTCGAACACCCGCGTGCCCGCTGCACCGCCGCCCGCCTGGCTGAACTGCGCAAATGGTGCACCACCGAGAAAGACTATATCACCGCGCTCGACACCTTAAAAAAGACCGTGGATGATTTCCTGCCCAAGAAACCCGTCATCCCCACTTTCTCCGGCTGGTATGATCAGGGAGATTACTCCTGCCCGATCTGCAAAAAACCGCTGCAAATGGTGTATACGGAACGCACCTTGAAGGAAGTCTATTGCACAAACTGCAAGCAATGGGTGACGAAACCGGTGCTGGTCGAGAAGGCGGCGACGGAATTCCACCGTACCAACGCCAATTTCTGCTATCTGTGCGCGCTGGCCTATAACCTGACCGGCGATAACAAATACGCCGACCGCGCGAAGGAAATCCTCCTCGGTTACGCGAAAGTCGCTCCGACGATGCCCGCCTTTAATGGCCTGGCGACCGGTTACATCAACAAACTCGCCTGGGGAATGCTCGGTGAATCCTATGTCTGCGACGGCTTCGGCTGGGGATACGACTTTCTGCTAAACGGCAATGTCCTCACGCCCGCTGAGCAAAAGGCGATCGAAACGGACTTCCTGCTGCCGATGGCCAAGCGCATGAGCATGCATAACGGCACCTATTCCAACCAGACCGCCGAATATCGCTCCAATCAGCTGGCTATCGGGCTGGCGTGCGGCAACTGGGTGATGGCGGCCCGTGCGCTGAACTGGGATTTCGGCTTCCGCGAGATGGTGGATTTCGGCTTCGACAGCGACGGTTACACGATTGAAGGCTCGGAAGGCTACCAGGTCGGCGCGGTCGAGTGCATGGATGAGATGGCCGATTCCGCCTATTTTGCCGGCGTCAATGTCTACCGCGATCCGAAGCTGCGAAAAATCCTGCGCCTGGCGCATTGTTATCAACAGTTATACGCCCACTATCAGGAGCCGTTCCCCGATGCCAAGGCCCGTGAACTGCCCGCCTATTGCTTCGGTCCGTATGGTCTGAGCTACCACAACGCACAGCGCTGGTTCTTTATTTCGCCGCAGTCGGTGGCCGATGCGCCGATTGCTCCGCCGAAAGCGGATTCCTACATCCGCGAAGCTTCCGGCTATACCTACGTCCGTCTCGGCACGCCGAAGAACTACAACGGCACGGATATCAACTGGGGACAGACGTGGGATCGCGGCGAACACGACATGTTCAGCTATGCAATCTACCTGAACGGGCAGCGTGCGGACGGCGAGGTCGGACGCATCTCCTACTCGAATAAATATAACTACTGGATCTACTCCTCGCTGGCGGCCAGCGGCATTGTCGTCGATAAGCAGGATTCTTCCGCCAATCGGCAGGCATCGTGTCTGATCGATGGCGGCAGCAAGTTCACCGCCGGCATGGTCGCCACCGATATGAAGCGCCCGCTCTATGCCGGCGTGAATACCGTGCGCTACAGCGTGGCACTGCCGGAAGGGGTGCTGCTCGTCGATACGCTCACCGCTGACGCGCCGCACGATCTGGATTACCCCTTCTATCCGTTGGCGAAGCCACAGACCAATCTGACTGAGTTTAAGCCGATCTCCTGGCAGGACGAGAAAGGTCCGGGCTATAGCCTGCCCTCCGACCTGCAAAGCGCAACCACTAACGGCGTCTTCACGCTGCAATGGCCGTTGGGCAAATCCACCGTGCGGCGCACCGTGGCCGGCGGCGAGGCAAAAGAGGTGGTGCTCGGTACGGGCCACGGAATGTGGTATGGCGATCCGATTCCCTTCAGCGTCATCCGCAAACGCCAACAAAAGCATGCCGTCAACGTAGAGTTTTATGAAAAGTATGACAAGCAACCGGTGCTTGCCGACGTGACCTATACCGAGAAAAATGCCGTGGTGACCGTCACGTTGGTCTTCGCCTCGGGAGTAACAAAGGTATTGGAGTTCCACGCGCCGCAATTTGCGAACGGCGAGTTGGTACCCGCAGAAAGGGGACATTATGTTAGCGAAACCAAGTAAACTGTGGTTGATCCTCATGGCGTTGACCCTGGGGGCGCTGGGGCAGTGTTATGGCGAAACCCCACTCACGCCGACAGACGAAATCCGCGCCGAAGCGGTCCGGCCCAATAACAGTCCGGAAGGCCGACCGTTGCCGTTGGCCACGCACTGGAATGTCGGCACTATGCTGGCGATGCCACAATATGCCGGCGCCGGCATCTCGATGGCGACGCAACTCGATTACCTGGCCAAAGGCCGTCACATCCTGCCGACCTTCAACTGGCCGCAGTCGGATCAATTTTTTGATACGACCTGGAAGCCGGCGCAGCAAAAGCAGCACGATGAGTGGCTAAAATCGCACCTGGACTACTTCGAAGGTCCGATAAAACAAGTGGCAACACAGAAGCTGCCCATCGCCTTTTTAGCGACGCAATGGGAATGCCTGCTGACCTATAACAAGGAATATCACGACCTGCCGGCGGAGAAAAATCCCAATGTCGTCACCCCGGAGGGCAAGGTTCTCGACAAGGTCGACCCCTTCGGTCCCATCGAACTCTGGCGCGAAGTGGGACGAAAGTGGGGCGACAGCCGTGTGATGCGACAGTTGCAGGCCTGGTATCCCGATCCGCCGCTGATCTCCTTCTACTCGAACAATGAGCATGCGAAGCTGCAATGGGCAGAAGCCGAGCAGTCCAAACGGTATCTCGATCTGTACGGCAAAGGACATGACGACAATTTCAAGCGTGAAAAAGTCATGGCCGCCTATATCGAGCGTTATCGCGCATTGCAGGAGGGCATACGCGACGGACTGGTCAACCCAACATGGAAGAAAAATTGCGTCTTCATCGGCTACGACACCTTCGGGCCATACTGGTGTCGCGCGTGGGATGGCGGTACGCCGTCCTATTACACCAACAACTGGCAATCGACCACCGATTATAACGTCGATAGCCCGCAAGTCTCGACGATGAACTGGATTCCGGCAATCGACGAGATGCATAAAATCAATCCGAACTTCCGTTTCGAAATGTCCACCTGGGATGGTGATGTGGGCGATCAGCCGAACAACAAACGGAAATTCTACGCGTCGCAGGGGCAGACATTCACCCCGGACCGTTACGGCGGCTACGTACAGTTCGGCCTCTGGTCGTTGCGCCCGCGCGCGGTGATGGATTTCCGCGGTTCCGGGGAATTGCGCGTGAACATCGAGCCTTTCTACCTGCCGATCGTCGATGCGGTCGATCGCGTCTATACCAATCCGATTCTGCGCAAATTCTGGCGCAAGGGCGAGTTGGTGCCGAATCGCGCCCATCCGCACCCGGCCTTTGAGATCAATCCGCCCAAGGTGCCGGTGCAAGGCGACCACTGGTTCCTGCTCGACACCAGCGTCGATCCGCCGCGCCCGTGGAAATATCGGACGGAACTCCCGGTCTATGCCATCGCATTTTCGTTGGGACAGGCGCCGGCGCGAGAATGGCTGATCTATACCTACGCACCACTGGGCGGGAAGAAGAACATCAGCGTGACCTTACCCGGTTATGGCGCCGTCACCGTCGATGCTTCGACTTCCGGTTCGTTTTACCAGGTGACGGAGAAGACGAAACTGGCGACGCCGGTCGTGATCGGCGGACCCGCGACGGTGAAGATCGACCTGAAAACCTCCTTTGCCGCTGTGAAGGAAGCGGCGTCATTCTCGGCGCTCGATCCCTTCAACCCGAAGGGCGAGATGACCTCCTTTGCGTGGGATTTTGGCGATGGCACGACCGGAACCGGCGCGCAAGTGACCCACGCCTATCAGCAGGCCGGGCAGTATACGGTCACGCTGAAAGCCTCGGACGGCAAAGGGGTGGAGGCCAGCCATGACCTGCCGTTTTTCGTGGGGATGGCCACCGACAAGGCGCTGATGCTGCACTACACGCTGGGGAAAATGAACGGCACCATCGTGCCCGACGCCTCGGGGCATAACAACATCGGTACATGCAATGGCGGCACCGCGGTGGACGATCCGAAACACGGAACGGTGATGGAGTTCAACGGGAAGAGTGCGTATATCGGGATCATTAATTCTCCGGACATCAATACCGGTGGTCCCTATGCCAACCGCACCATTTCGCTCTGGTTCAAGGCCACCGATGAAAAGCGACGGCAGATGCTCTACGAGGAAGGCGGCTCCGGCAATGGCTTCAATATCTATCTGGATAAAGGTACGCTCTACGGCGGCGGCTGGGGACCATGGCCCGGTAGTTGGATCAAGTATACCGATGTCATGCCGGGACAGTGGTACCACGTAGCGCTGGTGCTGCGTGGTGCATCAGCGACCGTCAAGCCGGACTGCCTGGAATTCTATGTGAATGGGCAGCTTACCGGGAAAGGTGAAGGCGCACAGCTTCCCGGTCACGTCGGCGATGTCAATCTCGGCCGTAACGGCAACACGCTCTACGCCGACAAACACGGAGATTACCCGAGCGACTACTTCGCCGGACAGCTCAGCGAAGTATTGATCTACAACAAGGCGTTGACCGCCGACGAAATCGCCAAGTTGGCGAAATAATCGCTGTTTGTAGTTAACCCCGCAGCGAAGCGGAGGGGTGTCCGACCCAGCCACCTCTCCGCAAACTGCGGGGCACTTTACAAATGATTTTTTATATCCGTTCATCCACCCCTGGCGCGCGAGCGTCCTCGCGAGCACTCCGGTGGTTGAGTAGACAACGGAGGGTCGTATCGAAACCACCGGAGTGCTCGCGAGGACGCTCGCGCGCCAGGAGACTAAACGGATACGTTTTTTTAGGTGATGAATATGCATAACCGCTACCCACTGATTTCCCTGCTCCTCCTCGCCCTCCTACCCGGCCTGGCCTTCGCCGCCCGTGACCCGTTGTTGCCGGCGCCGGAGGAGATTCGTCGCGAGGTGGCCCGCCCCAATTTAGATCCCTTGGGACATCCGCTCCCGCTGGTGGCGCATTTTCTGCCCGGCTGGGGCGGAGAAACGAGTGCGTTCAGTCCGGCGTGGCAAATGCAGATGATCGACCAGGGACATTTCCTGCTGCCATGGCTGGCCTTTCCTCCCGGCGACGCGAAACTCGACGCCAAATTCTGGTGCGCCTATTTTGAAGGACCGCTGGCGAAAGCGAAAGCCTTGAAACTGCCGATTACCTTCATCTGCCCGCAGTGGGATCTGATTTTCACCTATGACAACTATCGCAAACTGCCGCTCGAGCAGACCCCGGCAGTGATTAATCTTGATGGCAAAGCGGTTCCGCAAGTCGATGCCTTCGGACCGCCGGCGGTATGGCGGGAGGCGGGACAGCGCTATATGAGCAGTCCGTGGATGAAGCGCGTGCAGGAGATCTATCCCGATCCGCCGGCGGTCTATTTCGTCACCATGAGCGGCTATTCACGTTTCGGCTGGCCGGAGGCGGACAAGAACAAACGCTATCTCGACAAATACGGCAAGGGACACGATGACAACTTCAAGCGTCGAGTGGTCGCCGATGCCTGGCTCGCGGAAGGCCAGGCGATGCAGGAAGGCATGCGGGAAGCATTCGCGCAGCCGGCGTGGAAAAAACACTCCGTCTTTGTCACTTATGGCGCGTTCGGTCCCCCGCACTTCGCCCGCCCGACGGATTGGTCGGATTTTCGTCCGGACGGCGACTGGAAGGATTATTCCGCCTATATTCCCGGACGCATCGATCCCAGCCCGCTGGGAGAAGGCGGCACGGCGCAATATTACGCCTATGATTTCAGCACCATCACCGATTACACCGTCATGAGCCCGCAAGTCGAATCGATGAACTGGGTATTTATGAAAGCGGAAGGATACCATTTAAACCCGAAGTTCTGGCTGGAGATGGCTACCTGGGACGGCCGCTATGGGCCGAACGATAAGATCAAGAATCGCTATGAGAAGCAAGGACAGGCCTATCCGCCCGAACGTTATGCCGGCACCATGCAATTCGGCATGTGGGTGCTGCGCCCGCGCGTGGTGCGCCAGTGGCAGGGGTGGATCAACGGGCTCCCGTTAGCCGAAGGGTCCACGTATTTCCTCCCCTTCGTGACCGCGGTGGATCGCGTGCATACCAATCCGATCCTGCGCGCCTTCTGGCGCACCGGCGACCTGGTGGTCAACCCGGCGCACCAGCATCCCTACCAGTTGAACGTGCCGCCGGAATACGCGAAGGTCGATCGCTGGTTCCTGCTCGACACCTCCCTCGATCCCCCGCGTCCGTGGGTGATGACCACCGAGTTGCCGGTCTTCGCACTCGCTCTCGCGCAAGGTCGCGCGCCTCACCGCCAATGGCTCGTTTACGCCCACGCCCCGCTCAGTGCGCGCCAAGCCGTCCAAATCATCCTCCCCGGCTATGGGCCGATCACCGTCGATGTCGCCGTCGGCGGCTCGTATTACCTGGTGGATGAACGAACGAAGAAGGTGACGACGGTAGAGTGATCGGAAGGATATGAGCGCAGGGGGTTGGAAGTCCCCGACCCGGCGAAGCCGGGGTAGAGTGTTAAGAAACCTTGCATCAGCCTTACCGCATTCTGGCGGTAAACCGCCAGGCTACTGAGATACGCCCCGGCATTTATGCCGGGGGGAGAATTGGTTTCTTACGAGGGTGTGAGCGCTGGGGTTTGGAAGGGTGTGAGCGCAGCGAGCCCCGCCGGCCTCGGTGGTTGAGTAGACCACGGATGGTCGTATCGAAACCACCGGGGCCGGCGGGGCACGCTGCGCTCACACCCTTCCCAACCTGATCCTGCCACTTCCGCTGAATAGCCAATTATCAAGTCACAACCGAAACCGCTCTGTCCTGGTCTGTCAGGACGGCATGTTTTTTATGATTGCCTATACAACTGTGCACCCCACTCGTTAATAAAGCACACCCGATGCATCAGCCCCTTAAAATCATCACATCAATCAATCACCCGAATCATAATCCCAAATAATAATCAAGCGAATCCTTCCATCCTTCCCATCAGGGTTCAGGCAATAGTATGCGAGTCAGAAAACACCACGCGCCGTTCCGATAGCTCGGAACGGCGCGTGGGCATATTGTCGCCTTGTTCGATTACATCCCGTAGAAGGTGAAGTTGCGCGCCATTACCGGAATGGTAAGTTTCCCATAAATCGCCATCTGGTTGTTCATGAAGCGCTTGGCATTGCCGGAATCTTGGGTATTGCCTACCGTCGCATCATAGGGATCGTTGTAGTAGATGTAGCTAGTGCAATTTTTCTTACTAGCCACCGAAATCGCGGTACCACTCACAAGTGGGGAGAAGGTGGCCATGCCCAGGGTACTGCCGTTGCTATCCAGCGTGCGCAATACGAAGAGCGAGGCATTATTCAGGATCATCACAGAATATTTCTGGAAGGAATTCGGTTTTGTTGTCGGCGTGATCGGCGCATACGCGGTCCAGTAGTCATCGTAATTCACATTCGAATAGGTTGACTTATTGACGTTGAGATATGCCACGTTAGGAATGGCCGGCTTGTTATAGCCGGATGAAGTGATGTTGATTCCAGCGATGTTGTTCATGGTATACCCATTTGACGCAATGGTCTGGTTAAAGATCGTCAGGCAGGATTCGCAGGGAGCGAGCATGTAGGAAATGCCGTTATCTGCACCGGTTGCCGGAGAGCCTGAGGGCAAATAAAACGCCATCGCCCACCAGTCGTAACCCGGGGTTGTCGGGGAGGTCACAATTCCCTCGGCCAGTTCGAAGTCAATGCGCATATTCGGCATGGATGCACTCGCGGACGCTTGATAAGTGCCGACCGGCATCGGAATCAAGTTACCGCGCCATTCGCCACCACCGTTGGGTATAGCAGTATAGGGTCCGGGAAGTGTGGCGATGATGCCTTTGGAGCCGGGGTATGGATCAACACCCTGGCTCACCAGGTACATATAGAGATCCGGTCGGATTTTCCCCTGCGGCACGGCGGTGTTATTGTAGATCGTCATTTGGGACGGGAAGTTGCTTAACGTTTGGATATGCCCATCTGCAAAGGCGCAGATAATGCCTCCACCGTGACGGGGATCCAGATCGTTGCTGGCCGCGAATGAGGAATATTGCGTCACCGCCGTACTGCTGGAATTTCCCACGTTTAAATCAGCCAGCATCAATGCGGTCGTTGGACTATTTAGATCACCGAGCGCAGTGCCAAAGATATAATTATTCATCCCATATGAAGGCTTGGCAGCGGTTCCGCGCCATTTCGGAGTCGGACAATCCCACATTTTGCCGACATTCGCACCGTAATTCGCCAACGACTGCATCCAGTTGCTGGATTGTGCGGGCAGAGTCTCTTTATTATCCTGTGCGAACATCATAACCGAGGTGGCAATCTGCTTCTGATTGTTTAGGCAGGTGGTCTGCCGTGCCTTCTCGCGGGCCTGGGCGAATACCGGGAACAAAATAGCCGCCAACACCGCGATGATGGCTATGACTACGAGTAACTCAATGAGAGTAAAGCCTCTCTTCTGAATTGGTAAATACATGCAAATAACCTCCTCTAGGTTATGATTATATTATCCTGATCTTTAGCTCCCGGTCAATCGATCGTCTGTCGAGAGAACTGGGCGACCACCATAAACGGAACGACGAAGCATCTCCCGACCGATCGCAATGACGTTTCATAACACGAATCCCCGTGCTTCTCGCTACTATAGCTGCGAGAAGGTGAGATTGGCAATATAATCATTGCCCGGGTCAAAGTTCAGCGTTCCACCACCATAAAAGCCGATGTTGCTTTGCGTCATGACGCCGGTGTAGTCGACGCCTGCGGCGACCGAAGTCGTCGTCGGCGCGCCACCGGGTGCGGTTACCGTAGCGATAATGCAGTTGCCCCACATGAGGTAGATCGAGTAATGGACCAATTCATTGCCACTAGGAATGCCAACGTTTCCTCCGGTGGTGTTAAAGGGTGGATTGGGATAATGCGAACATCCCGGCGAGACAAAACGGGTGGCGCTGATCATGTTAAACGAATTGATGCCAATACCTTTGGGGGGAGAACCGAGTAAGCCGCCGACACCAAACATGCCTTCCGCGCCGGTGCCTTCTGACCCTACGGTGACAACGTTGACCGCCGATGTCAATGGTACCCAACCAACGACGTCCGCGGAAATGTTATAGCCATAAGCCGTACAGGTCGTCGGCTCGGTGCCGATATCGTAGAAGGATACACACCACCAACCGCCATTGGTGCCACTCAACCCGGAGGACGCCGCATCGAAATCGACGCGCAGGTTCGGAGGCGTCGTTCCGGCAGTGGCCAGAAAGCTTCCGGTCGGCATCGGAATGAAACTTGTCGATTCGAAGGGGGTAGCCGTCCGGTTTACCCGCGCATATGGCCCGGGTAACAACGCGAATTGCGTGCCGGTCATTGCGGGAAAGAACTGGTAATTTTTCGGATTCGAAGTCAATGTCGTGAGGATACCGCTGCCGTTTGGTACTATTTCATACGCCACGTGCCCATCCGCACACCCCAGCATCAGACCGCTGGTATGGTTCAGCGCGAGCCAGTTCTCCGGATTGGTAAAGGCATAATACCCGGTCGCGTCAGGTTGCGGCCTGATCTCGCTGACGAGTACCATATAAGATGGTGCGAGGATATCACCGAACGCATGCCCAAAACAATTGCCGTTGAACCCATATTCCGGTGTAGAAGAGGTACCCTGGTTCTTGGTAGACGGGCAATCCCAGAGTTCGTTGGGCATAGTGGTGAGCATTGGTACCCAGAGTCCCTTGGGCATAAACATTTCGTCATTGTCCTGTGTATACATTAGCACAGCAGTAGTGACCTGACGTATGTTGTTAAGACAGGTAGACGCCCGGGCTTTTTCGCGCGCCTGGGCGAACACCGGGAACAGGATGGCGGCAAGCACAGCGATGATAGCAATGACCACCAATAATTCGATCAAGGTAAAACCGCCTGCGCGCGGCATGTCAGATTGCGTAGTGGTTACTCTGCGCATACGATGTCCTCCTTTAAAGCGTTACGTCTCAAATAATCCATGATGCCGGTTCCTTTCCGTGGTGAACTCCGTGCGTGGCTGCGCATCACTTCCGCGTCGCCATCGCTGGAAAGGCAAAATATTCAATTATTTTATTTCTGACCAGCTAATAGCATTACGGTCTGTTTCAACTGCCAGGGAAGATCGGTAATAGTATCTACTTACCGCATAATTATTTAGATGTATATGTTAATTATAGCAGACGATGATTCGATCTGTAACCGGACATTCACGCCATTCACTTGTATTATAACGCCATTATTCCATATTTTACCTTCAGGGCACCGTATGATCAGCCGTTGCGGTGACATGGCCGCCTTTCATCGGCACCGAGAAAGATCAACTGCATAATCGAATATTTCGCTCTGCCAATTCGACCGGTGGTAACGCAACGCGCCGTCCCGATCGATCGAGACGGCGCGAAGTGCATGGTAAGGTTATGGGTAATCTTACATTCCGTAGAACATGATGTTCCGCGCAAACGCCGGTTGCGGTTTGCCGCCGGAAACCGTGGTGCTATAAATAGCCATCTGGTTATTCACGAAACGATTGGTGCTGCTGCCGTCTGTGCCGCCGGCGGCCATCGTGGCGTCATATCCCTGTGCCGCCCCCCAACCATAGCAATTCGGCGGATTTAAATAAGCGGTTCCCAGGCACCTGCCGCTCGGATCAAACGAGCGCAACACGAAGATCGTCGCTTTGTTCAATATCAGCAACGACAACTTCTGATACACACTTCCCTGCGATTGCTGCGTAATGGGCACCCACCATTGATTGTAAAACGGTACGCCCGCCGGGAAGTTGCCCATATACGTCGAATAACAGCAATTGGCGTAATTGTACTTGTTGATCGCCATATAGGCGGCGTTAGCCGGATAGATTCTGGTGCCGGAGGCGTTCGTGGGGTCGACATTGTAATAGACGTTATTCAACCCCTGGGTGCCGTCACAGATAATCGGGACGCAGGTTTCGTTGTGGATAATGCCTTCGTTATTGCCTCCGGCGGCCGCCGTGGCCGGCGCCCCTGTCGGCAGATAGAATACCATCGCCCACCATTGCGTATACAGCGGCTGATTGGTCTGGCACCCGACGGCCAGTTCGAAGTCAATGCGCAGGTCCGGCAACGTCCCGGTGGTGCTGGTCAGGAACGTGCCGTTCGGCATTGGGATCATATTACTGCGAAAATCTCCTGTTCCGACCTGCGGCGCAGTGTACGGGCCGGGCATCGAAGAAATGATATTCTTATAGGCGGGATAGGGATCCAGGCCCATAGTTACCAGCGTGGGATACAGTGGCGTGGCTTGTTTCAGGTTCGTATTCAAATTGACCATTTGGATATGCCCATCGGCGAAGCCGAAAATCACACCGCCGTTATGGCGTATATCCAGATCGTTGCTCGTACTGAACGAAAAATTCGTCGCCGGGTTGGGCGTCTTCAAATCACCCAGCATGAGTGCACTCGCAGGATTTTTCATGTCGCCGAGTGCTCCGCCAAAGATATAATTATTCATGCCATAGGACGGGTTCGTCGCGTTACCACGCCATTTCGGTGTCGGACAATCCCATATCTTGGCGGCGTTGAGACCGTAGTTGGATAAGCTCTGCATCCAGGATGAGGACTGCGCAGGCAGCTTTTCTTTATTATCCTGCGCGAACATCAGGATCGCGGTGCAAATTTGCCGTTGGTTATTGATACAACTCGATTGCCGAGCCTTCTCGCGTGCCTGCGCGAACACCGGGAAGAGAATCGCCGCCAGCACCGCGATGATGGCAATGACTACGAGTAACTCGATCAGCGTAAAGCCTTGTCGGCCGTTATTTCGAAACATGAGATGCCTCTCCTTTTCATCAGCAAGATGGTACACATTCCGCGGAGAATGGTCAAACGGTCGGTAGCTTAGAGCTGTGCGATCGTGATATTCCGGATATAAAGATCGGTTTGCGCCCAGGTGGCGCCTCCGCGATAAAACGAAATATAGTTATTCGTCATCAACGCCGAATAATCCATCGAGACCGCGCAGGACGCCGTGATGGGTATCGTGGCATTGGTGGCCATATGTCCACCGGTAACCACGATCCAGACGGCATTGCCCCACAGGCAGTAGACGGAAAAGTGCGCCGTCTCACTCGGCGAAGGCACCGTGTTGTTCGGTGATGCCGACCAGGGAAAGTGATAACTGTTTGGCGCGCGATAGGGCACGTAGGCGCACGCATTATAGGTATTGATGCCAACCCACTTGTAGGGGGGTTGCGAGTTGGTATAGGCCATATTGAAGAGATAGGCGTCACATCCGGTGCCTTCTGAACCGCAATTAATAATACACACGGCGTTGTTGAGTGGATAAAAGCCACTCGGGGTACCGGCGGAGGTTGCGGGTTCGCTATTGTTATCGAAGATGGTGGCTCCCCACCAGGCATAGTTCGTGCTTTCCAGGCTATCGACCGAGGCATCGTAATCGATACGCACGCTGGGAATCGGATCGGTAAGATTCTGGCGATAGGTGCCGGCTGGCATGGTGATCAAACCACCGTCGATGCGAGTGGCGCCCACGACCGCGGGCCCATTCACCGGTCCCGGATACGAGGCCAGGACAGTGCCGGTATTAGCGGCAAAAAACAGATAGCCTTTGGAACTCAACGAGGATAAGATGCCGCCTTGCACGCTTTCACACACCACATGGCCATCCCCACAGCCCAGCATCACACCGCCGTTGTGGTTGACCGCCAGTCCTACTTCCGGGTTGAGAAACGCATAATACGAGGTGGCATCCGGTTGCGGTTTGATTTCGCTGACGACGACCGTCATCGAGGGATTGGTGATGTCGCCGTATGGCCTGCCGAAGAACGAGCCGTTGAAACCGTATTCGGGAGAGTCGGCACAACCTTCGTACTTCGTCGATGGGCAATCCCAGAGCGGGCCAGGCAAGGCGGAGAGCTTCGGAATCCAGAGGCTTTTCGGCATAAAGGTCTCGTCATTGTCCTGAGTATACATCAGCACCGCAGTGGTGACTTGACGTATGTTGTTTAGGCAGGTCGATTGGCGGGCTTTCTCGCGCGCCTGGGCGAATACCGGGAACAGGATGGCGGCAAGTACGGCTATAATAGCTATAACCACCAATAGTTCGATTAACGTAAAACCGCCGGTGCGCGGCGTGCCGGAATTGGCAGTGTATACTCTACGCATACGATTCCTCCTTATGGACATTACGAAAATATAAAGCCATAAACCTATCCTTTCCACCACAAACCCCATGTGAAGGTTGCCGGTCTCCCCGCGTTCCCCTCACTGGAAAGGCATGCTATTCAGTTCGCGACTGTTCGAGTTCGACTCAGGTACCCTTCACACTGGCAGATACCCCGCCAAGCGTGTCAGCCTGTCCCGCTGAGAAAAATTGTACCACGCCAATTCTAGCAGAAATTTATTTACTACCTAACTGAACAGTTACGCCAATATCTGGTAACTGCACGCCAATATTAGCGAATTTACCTTCCGGCAACGGTAACAGCAACCGTTGTGAGAACACAATGGTTGCTTATCGGGAACAGCGGTAATTTTACCTGCTTGGTGATACCGACTAACTCCCCATCGGATGACCGCTGTTATTGACCGCCTGATTAATCGCCCACTTAGTACTACTATTTGACTTATTATATCTTTATGGTTCATTTTACGCTATGACGATGTCTTTGGCAAGTGGTGTTTTCAGTGTAGAAATTTCAGGTTTCTTTCAAGTATCTTCCATGTTTCTTTTGGGTTTCGCGGGTTGCACGTTGCGCGCAATGCTTATGCAGACGCTCGATCATGGCCCGGGATCCCCGGCGTGGGCAATGCAGTTGACAAATTCCTGTCCAGGACAATAATAAGATGGTGATCGGCAAAGCCGATCACCGATGCAACAACAGGGGGATTTCATGGCCGGACCGCAAGATATCTTTGAAACGTATGTCACCGCGGAGACGCTCGATCGGGAAACCGACGGTTGGCTGGCGGAGATCGCGCCCTATCAATGGCGCGGGGTGAAGCCGATGGAGGTGGGGGCGACCGCGCTGCTGGTGGTAGATATGAACCAGACCTTCGTAGAGGGCGGCCCGCTCTCGACGCCGGGCGCGCGCGCCGTGCTGCCGCGCATCGCCGAACTGGTGGGGGCATTCCGCGCCGCGGAACGTCCGGTGCTGTGGGCAATTCAGGGGCATCATTCGGTGGCGTCGGACCGGGGGGAGCATCTGTCCGCCTGGTGGCCGACCCCCATTCTGGAAGGCACGCCGGATGTCGCGCTGCCGGCGGCACTGGCTGCGCGTCCGGACGAGAAGATCATCATGAAGCGCCGCTACAGCGCCTTCTACCAGACCGACCTGGAGCTGACCCTGCGCTGCCTGCATATCTCGCAACTGGTGATCTGCGGAGTGCTGACCAACGTGTGCCCGTTCACCACCGCCTTCGACGCCTTCTTTCGCGATCTGGATGTCTATTATCCGGCAGATGGCACGGCGGCCGGCAATCGCGAATTGCACGTCGGCGCACTGCGCTCCATCGCCGGCTGGTGCGGCTACGTGGTCCGAACGCGCGAGATTATGGACTGGCTAAAAAATTGACGCATGATAAGCTATTTCCATTTGCACCATTGGGCTCGTAGTAGCGCCGCCGCCGCAGCAAGGCGCGTCCCCCCATAGTTCACGCCGACGCACCTTGCTGCGGCGGCGGCGCTACTACAAACTCAGTTGAATAGCAATATATCACCTATGCTACCCATCCTGCATATCCTGTGAATAATTCAACGCCTCCCGCACCGCGCAGACTTCCGCCAGCGACGGACGCTCGATGGAGATGGCGAGGTTGGCCCGTCCGGCGAGGGCTTGGTAGAGCGCCGGCAACTCCCGGCTGTAGGACTGCACGATCGGGTTGCAGTAGATGCCGTCTTGCACCGTGGGCACGTCGAGGGTGTCGTGGTAGCAGTAATGCGGGAGCAGAAAGAGCTTGCTGGCTAAATTCTCGGCAAGATCATTGAGCGGCAGGCGCTTATCGAAGGCACAACCGATCACGCCGTCGATTGAAAGAATGGACGCCATGATGTCGACATCGGCGCACAGCACGGCGCAGCACAATCCCCCGCAGGCGGCCGCCAGCCGCGCATAGCGGGGCAGCAGCAGGCGCGCGAGCAACGGCGGCGAGATATACGGCATCTGTAGATCGCTGCAATACACGCCGGGAAATCCGTGGGCGGTCACCAGGCGCGCGCCCAGACCGGCAATGCGGTGATAGGCCTCGATCAGCAGGTCGGTAAGGAATCCCAGCAGATGATCGGCAGCGTCGGGCGCCTCATACAACAGGAGGAAGAACTGCTCGGTGCCGCAGAGATTGCAGGCCATATCCAACGGACTGAGGCCGGGAAAGACGATCGGCAAGCGTTCTGCGACCGGCGTCTCGCGCAGGTAGTTGCGAATCACCGTCTCGTAGGCGTACCACGTCGGCGACGCGGCGAGATCGATCGCCAGGTGCCACACCTCGTCCGGCTGGTGGATGAGCGGTGGGCACCAGGTGCGGAAGAAATCACCCATGCCGCCCTCGACGCCGTGCAAGGTGACACCGAGGATGCGTTCGAAGAAGAACAGATAGGTTTGCACGGCATCGAGGCCCGGCAGGTAGGCGACGGGATAGTTATCGAATCCGAGTTCGTGCAGCCGCGTGCTTTGCGCTGTCTGATCACCCGCCAACGGACACTGCGCATACCAGAACAGCATCGGCCCACCGCCGGCCAGGCAATCCGCTATTTTCGCATCCTGATGACTCACGATGGTGGCTAAAGCGCTCACAGTGAACGACCTTCGACATTACCAACTGCGTATTCGGTGAATTCGGTGGATGCTTACCCGTTTTCCGGCAGCGCATCTTCGCGCGCGACGATGGCGGTGACGGAAGGGGACACGATGCTCTGCGCGGCAGCCTGCACGTCAGCGATGGTGACGGCCTGCATGCGCTCCAGCAGACGCTCGCTGTAATCCGCGCCCATCCCGTTGATCTGGCTGATCGCCATATCCAGGCAGTGCTGCGTAGTGGTTTCGTGGGCGAGGATGAAGGTGCCGGCCAGCTTGCCTTTGGCGAAAAGCAACTCTTCCTGCGTGATCGGTTCCTGTTGCAGGCGGGTGAGTTGTTCGGTGAACCCGGCACGGGCTCGCGCGATATTTTCCGGGGAGGTGCCGATGGAAATGATGAATTCTCCGGTTAACCGCAAGGGGGTATAGCTGCTGCGTACCGAATAGGCCAGTCCTTGCTTATCGCGCAATTCGACAAACAAGCGTGAACTCAATCCACCGGCGCCCAGCACGGTATTCATCACCGCCAGCGCCGGTTGCGCGGGACTGCCCAGCGGCGCGGAATACCACCCCTGGTAGATTTGCGCCTGCTGCGCGTCGGCGCGCGGCCGCGTTACCACCAGATCGCGCTCCAGTGGGATGAAGGGCGGGATTTCCACCGGCGACATTTCGACGGGAATCCCGCCAAAATGCTCCGCCAGCAATGGCAGGACTGACGCGGCAGAAAAATCCCCCACCAGGGTGATGTTCATCGCCCGCGCTTGCATGCCATCGGCAAACCAGGTGCGCACCTGCGCTTCTTCCAATCCGGGCAAGGTTTCCAACACGCGGGTGCCAGTGTGCCCGTAGGGATTGCCATCCAGCAAAGTGCGAATCAGCAGGTCCTGCGCCGAATCGGCCGGCAGGTCCAGGCTGGCATTGATCTCGCCAAAGAGTTTCTCCCGCTCCTTGTCGAAATCGTCAAACGTCGAACTGCGCAGCATATCCGCCAGCAGTTCGACCACCGCCGGCAATTCGCGGGTAAGGAAGGTCGCGGTGAGCACCTGGCAGTCGGGCAATGCGTATTCGCGCAGTTCGATGGCGCGCGCGTCCAATTCCAGCGCCAGCGCCTCAGCGCTGCGCGTCGCGGTGCCTTTCAGCAGCAAACGGCTGGCCAGTTTTGCCACTCCGGGCTGCAATTCACGCGAAATCCCGCCGCGAATACAAATCGCCAGCGCCGCCCGCGGCGTTTCCGCCATCGGCAACAGGATCACCGGCAGTTCATTGGGCAGCGCCGTTAGTTCACATTGCATAAATCAGTCCTTCTGTTGTAACCGATCAAAAACTCATGCTGTTGCGCGTGCGTTTGGCACGGTGTGAGCGTGTTTGGCAAGGTGTGAGCATGTGTGGAAGGGTGTGAGCGCCGCGAGCCCCGCTGGTGAGAGGCAACCCCGCGGGGCTCGCGGCGCTTACACCCTTCCACACCCGCTCACATCCTGCCAAACATTACACACATCCTGCCTTCACGGTGCCACCGTCACCATGCAGACGCGCTCATTCGCCAGGTAAGTCGCCGCGGCTTCGGCGATGTCTTCGCGGGTGAGACTGCGCAGCGTCGGCAGATACTCGGTGTAGCCGGACGGATTGTTCAACCGCGCCATCGAATCGGCGATGCCGTAGGAGATGCCGGACGCCGTTTCCGCCTGTGCGGCGAAGGAGGTTTCCAACCGGGTAATCGCCTTCTCAAATTCCGTTGCTGACGGCGGCTCGGTATGCAGCTTGTTTACCTGTTCAAGCAGCAACTCGCGTGCCTGCAGGGCGGCATCCGGGCGTACGATGCCATACGCGAGCAGATTGCTGTTGTCGCGCAGCGTCCAGTGCGTGCTGCCGGCATCGAAAAACGGTGTGTCGGGCAATTGCTCGATCAAGCGCAACTGTAGGCGACTGCTGATGCCTTCGCCGAGGGTCAAGCTCAATACATCCAGCGCGATGGTCACGCGCAGATCATCGGACGCCGGCCCGAGATATCCCAACAAGACATAGGCCACGTTCAGCGGCGCGGTGAGTTGCTTGCTGCGCGGCGCTTGCGGGGGTAGTTCGGGAGCGAAGACCGGATGCAGCACCGGTTGCACCGCATGAAAATCGAAGCTAAGCGCAATTTCGCGCAGCAGAGGCTCCGCTTCGAGATCGCCGGTGGCGATGGTCACCATATTCGCCGGCTGATACCAGGTGCGGTAATACTGCACGATATCCTCGCGGGGAATGGCGGCGATAACTTCCGCGGTGCCGATCACCTCGCGCCGGTAAGGATGAGTGGGATAGATCAACTCGGCTAACGTGCTGACCGCCTGCCGCCAGGGGTTGTCATGCCCCATTTTGATCTCTTCGATCACCACCATGCGCTCGCGCTTTTCCGCCACCAGGGGATTGGCCGGATCGAAAGTGGGGCCGATCTCTTCTTCCGGCAACGCGGCATGCAGCAGCATATCGGCGTGCAGATCGAGTGCCAGGCGGTAGTAGACGCCATCCAGCCCTTTGGGCAGCGTGACAAAATATTGCGTCAGGTCTTTCGCGGTGCTGGCGTTGACGCGCGCGCCGATGCTCTCCAGCAACCGATCGAAGGTACCGGCGGGGAAGCGTTCGGTGCCTTTGAACATCAGGTGTTCGAGGAAATGCGAGACGCCGGTATTCGCGTCGGTCTCGTTGACCGACCCGGTGCGCACCACCGTATGCAGGTGCGCCACCTCACCGGGTTTGTGGATGGTGATGATTTGATGACCGTTATCCAGCGTGGTCCAGCAAGCCGGCTGACGCAGATACGGTAGGGGTACATGCTCCTGGCGCACAATATTCACGAATACCTCCGTAGGCATACTGTAGCACGGGTTGACGTGGCGAAAGGTTCAGGAGATCAGCCAAAGGTGCAGCTAACACCGAAGAGTTTGTAGTAGCGTCGTCGCCGCAAAAAAGATGTATCCCCGTTCGTAGTAGCGTCGCCGCAGCAAGACACAACGGCGACGCTACTACGAACGGGCTCATCGGTTTGTTAGACGAACTCCCCTTCACAGCGCATATAGTCGTAAATCGGGAAGCGGTTGCAGAGGGTGGCGACTTCCGTTTTTACGGCTTGCCGCAGATCGGCGTCATCGGGGTGCTGCAGGATATCGGCCATGAAGCGGGCGATCTCGACCATGTCCGCTTCGCGCATCCCGCGGGTGGTAATCGCCGGTGAACCGGGACGGATGCCGGAGCCTTGCGTCGGCGGTTGCGGGTCGAAGGGGATGGTGTTGAAGTTGGTAATGATGTTGGCTTCGCGCAACAGGTTGGCGGCATTGCGTCCGGTCAAGCCTTGCCCACGCACATCGACCAGCATCAAGTGGGTATCCGTGCCGCCGGAGACCAGCCGGAATCCTCGCGCCAGCAGCGACTGCGCCAGCGCAGCGGCGTTGACAATCACCTGCTGCTGATAGGCGCGGAATTCGGGCGTCTCCGCCTCTTTGAACATCACCGCCTTGGCAGCGATGACGTGCATGAGCGGCCCGGCCTGCACGCCGGGGAAGACGGCCTTGTCGATCGTTTTCGCCAGCGCCTTTCGGCAGAGGATGAAGGCGCCGCGCGGGCCGCGCAGCGTTTTATGGGTGGTGCTGGTGACCACATCGGCGTAGGGCAACGGGCTCGGATGCACGCCCGCCGCCACCAGACCGGCAATGTGCGCCATATCGGCCATCAGATAGGCGCCGACGCTATCGGCGATGGCGCGGAAGCGAGCAAAATCCAGCGTGCGCGGATAGGCGCTGGCGCCGACTAAAATCATCTTCGGTTGGCATTCTTTCGCCAATTCCGCCACCCGATCATAATCGATTTGCTCGGTTCCACAATCAACGCCATAGGGAACAAACTGGTAATAGCGACCGGAGAAGTTGGCGCGATTGCCGTGCGACAGGTGCCCACCTTGATCGAGCGACATCGCCAGCACGGTATCCCCATGCTCCAGCAGACCATAATAGACCGCCATGTTGGCCTGCGTACCGCTCACCGGCTGCACATTGGCGTATTCGGCGCCAAATAGCCGGGTTGCCCGCTCGCGTGCCAGGTCTTCCACGTCGTCGACATTTTCGCAGCCGTGGTAATAGCGCGCGCCGGGGTAGCCTTCGGCGTATTTATTGGTCATGATCGAACCGGTCGCGGCCATCACCGCCCGGCTGGCGTAGTTTTCCGAGGGGATCATCACCAGCGTTTGCTGCTGCCGCGTCAATTCACGATCGAGAATTTCCGCGACCTGAGGGTCGATTTGTCTCAACATACTGTCCATGAGGTGTTCCTTTCAAAACCGCGATATTGTATCATGAACGGTACATACGAGCAATCGGCAGGCGAAGCGGCCAGCTGCGCGCCGGCCTTGACGAGATTGGCCGCCGCCTGCGCACGCCGCGCATACACGGTCAGCGCGTAACCCGCTTTGAGCAGATTGAGCGCCATCGGCCGCCCCATCGCGCCGATGCCGATGAACCCCGCGAATTTTCGATTTGCAGGCGTCGACGGGCGTGGGCGTCAATCGCTGGTTCGGGATCCGCGAAACGGCGGAATCGCTGTCGTAAGAATAGAAGATCCTGCCTCCGGCAGCGAAGGATACACTTTCGACATTTTCTGGGAAGCGGCCGGCGGCGGTTACTCGCAGCGGCCGGAACCGCGGCGCGAACCTGAAGATGGCAGGTACCGTCCAGGCTGGCGCGACAGCGACTATTATCGCCGCAACGGCAAAGGCTTCACAGTGGACGAAGCCGTGCGCGTTTGCCAGGATTCAATTGGCGATCAGGCAAGGAGCAGGTTTCGAGGAAGCGATATCCGTTTTGGACGGACCAGGATCGATGACCAACCCGGCAGGAACGATTGGGTGCTTGGAAGTGTAGAAGTCGAGCGCCGGGGCCGCGTGGAGCGGTTCCGCTTCTCTTGTTCCGTAAACTTCGATAGCGGCCGGGTGCGCGATGCGCAACTCGACGAGAGACCTTCGGAGCGCTAAGCCTACGGTCCTAAATCCGGCAAATGGTGTGCGCCGCGGTAGTATAGGCTTAAGGCTGTGGAGGATTTCAGTCCTCCTGCGGCTTGAACGAATCGGGTTCAGGGTGTCCAGCACCCCATCCGCCTCCGCGGCAGCACACCAATCGGTGATAATTGATTTCAGCGCCATGAGCATCTCACGCCGATCACTTCTCACCCAGTCCCTGACTGCAAGCACACTCTCTGCCGCAGCCGCGCAGTCCAACCGGGCCGCGGGAAGGCCGAACGTCCTCTACGTCATTCTCGAAGACATCGGCCCGAATCTCGCCTGCTATGGCGAGTCCGAAATTCGCACGCCGAACCTGGACCGCTTCGCATCGCAGGGCGTCCGCTTCAACCACGCCTACACGTCCGCTCCGGTCTGTTCCGCAAGCCGCTCAGCGCTGATGTCGGGATGCTACCAGACGAATATCGGCGCGCATCAACACCGCACCTGGAACTGGCACAAGAAGCCTCTCGCCGAGCCCAAGCGGCACGTTGCCGACTGGTTTCGTGAGGCCGGCTACTTCACCTGCAATCTGCAGAAGACCGGGCCGGAACGCACAAAAGGATTGCAGGGTGCGGCAGGCTCCGGCAAAGTGGATCTCAATTTCTTCCGCAACGCGCCGGAAAAAGAAAAGTTCTTCGACGGCACGGATTGGAACCAGCGCAAGCCAGGCCAACCATTCTTCGCGCACATCACCATCATTGAGACGCACAAGGGACAGGGCTGGACGATCGCGCGCCAGAAGCCGAAGTCCGAACTGGTGGACCCTGAAAAGCTGAAGCTGGCTTCCTACTACCCTGACAGCCCCATCGCGCGCGATGAGTACGCGAACTATCTGGATTCCATTCACCTCAGCGATGGCTACGTAGGCCAGTTGCTGGAACGGCTGGAAAAAGATGGTCTGGCGGAGAATACGGTCGTCGTGATCTCCAGCGACCACGCACCGCGTCCGCACATCTTTGCCGCGCGCGACCGCATGGACATTTCGATCGACAAGATGCGAGCCGTCCGCACCAAACAGTTCAAGTACATTCGCAACTACTATCCGGCAATTCCCTATCAGCAGCACAACCCGTACAAGGAAGGCGCTTATCCGACCTGGAACCTGGTGAAGGAATGGTACAAGCAGGGTAAGTTGAACGCGGCGCAGTCGCTGTTTGCGTCGCCAGTGAAACCCATCGAGGAACTGTTCGATGT
>Ga0118677_10000154_pt1 | contig 34353 bp, 20 predicted proteins | sample AliMusrvi5mmetaG_FD_86154 | JGI IMG/M metagenome (GOLD analysis project Ga0118677, IMG submission 86154)
CCCTGACCCGGGACCTCCGCCAACCACCGCCGTCGAACCGTTGCGCGGAGCAGGCCTGGTCGACGCCTATCTGGGGGTCGATATCGGGTCCATCAGCACAAATGTCGTACTCATGGATGCCGACAAACGCGTACTGGCCAAGAGTTACTTAATGACCGCCGGCCGCCCCATCGAAGCGGTACGCCAGGGACTTATCGAGGTGGGCGATGCGTTTGCGGACAAAGTGACGATTCGTGGGGTTTGCACTACCGGATCCGGACGCTACCTCATCGGCGATTATCTGGGTGCGGATGTGGTAAAGAACGAGATAACGGCGCAAGCCCGGGCCGCGGCGGAGATCGACCCCGACGTGGATACCATCTTCGAAATCGGCGGGCAGGATTCCAAGTATATCAGCCTCGAAAATGGCGCCATCGTTGATTTTGAGATGAACAAGGTCTGCGCCGCGGGCACCGGCAGCTTTCTGGAGGAGCAGGCGGAACGATTAGGTGTAAACATCAAAGGCGAATTTTCCACGCTGGCGCTCTCGGCCTCCACCCCGGTGCGCCTGGGTGAGCGTTGCACGGTCTTCATGGAATCCGACCTGGTGGGCCAGCAAGCGCGCGGCGCCACAACTCCTGATCTGGCGGCCGGGTTGGCGTATTCCATTGTCAACAACTACCTCAACCGTGTGGTCAGCGAACGAAAGGTCGGCGATCGCATCTTCTTCCAGGGCGGCACCGCGTTCAATCGGGCCGTCGTCTCGGCGTTCCAGCAAGTGACTGGGAAACCGGTCACCGTGCCGCAACATCACGAGGTAACCGGGGCCATCGGTTGCGCGCTCATTGCACAGGAACAGGCACGTCCCGGCGTACCCAGCCGCTTTAAAGGGTGGGATGTATCCCGGCGCCCGTATACCCAGGATTCCTTCGAATGCAAGGCCTGCGCGAATCATTGTGAGATCAATCGGGTGAAGATCGAAGGCGAAGAAACCATGTTCCTGGGTGGACGCTGCGAAAAATACGAAAAACGGCGGGCCATCGACCCGAGTATCCCCGACCTGTTCGCGGAACGTGAACTTGCAATGCTGGCGGAATATCACCCGGGCGAAAAGAGTAACGATAGACCACTGGTGGGGATTCCACGCACACTACATTTTCTGGAATATGCACCATTCTGGCTCAGTTTCTTCAACGCGTTGCATATTCCGGTGAAGCTCTCCAGTCCGACGACCAAGTCAGTTATTCACGCCGGGTTGGAAGCGGTGCAGGCAGAGTTCTGCTTCCCAGTTAAAGTCGCGCACGGCCATGCCCGCGAACTCCTTGATGCCGGTGTGACGCACCTCTTTTTCCCAAATATTGAACAATTGCCCAAACTACACCCCGGTTATCTGGAAAGCGTCCCCTGTCCCTACGTGCAGAGTTTCCCCTACCTCCTGCGCGCCGCGCTGCACCCGGAGGAACAAGGGGTGCAGATGCTGATTCCGGTAGTGGATCTGGGCGACCAGTCGAAAAAAGCCACGCAGCGTTTGCATCAAGAACTCAATAGCCTTAACGTTACCCGTCGAGAAGTTGAAAAAGCACTGGACGCGGCGCGCGCCGCGCAACTCGCTTTCTCCACCACCATGCTTAATCGAGGACGCGTTATCCTCGATGGCCTGGGAGAGAATGGACGCGCGGTCGTGGTCGTCAGCCGTCCATATAACGGGTGTGACAACGGGGTGAACCTGGAGATTCCCACCCGTTTCCGCGAGTTGGGTATCCTGCCTATTCCAATGGACATGATGCCGGTGGAAGAGGTAGACCTTTCCGGGGAATTCCCAGAGTTGACATGGCGCTACGGGCAAAAGATCCTGGCCACCGCGGACTTGATTCGATATGATGCACGACTCCATGCGGTCTATATCACTAATTTCGGCTGTGGGCCGGATTCCTTCCTGTTGAAATTCTTTCGTGCGCGTATGGCGGGGAAAACATTTTTGCAGCTCGAAATCGACGAACACTCCAGCGATGTGGGGGCGCTCACTCGTTGTGAGGCCTTCCTGGACAGCCTGGAAAAAGCCGGCGTCGCGCAGACTGGCTCAGTGCATTTTCGCAAGAATGAACTGGAAAAAGGCGAGCATCGGACGATGCTCATTCCGAATATGTGCGACACCGCGTATGCGGTGGCTGCCGCGTTCCGTTCGGTCGGCATGCACGCCGAGGTGTTGCCGGAGACCGATGCGGAAGCCCTGGCTCTGGCCAAACGCCAGTGCACAGGCAAGGAGTGTTTCCCGTGCATCGTCACCACCGGCGATATGTTGCGCCACCTTCAACGCACTGACGTAGATCCTACAAAAATCGGATTCTTCATGCCCTCCGCGGGCGGCGGATGCCGGTTTGGCTACTACAATCTTATGCAACGCCTCATCCTTGATGAACTCGGCTATGAAGATGTACCGATCTTCGTGCCCAACCAGAGTCGCGGTTTCTATGACGCACTCGGGGCCCAAGCTGGCAACCAATTTGTTCGGCGCGGCTGGCAAGGCATTATCGCAGTAGAAATGTTGGAAAAAGCTCTTCACTACGTGCGTCCGGCTGAAATGATCTCCGGCACAACGGACGAGGTCTACCAGCGCTACCTGAACGAAGTAGTACGTCAGGTGGAAGCAGGGGTTGACCTGCAGCCGGTGATGATAGCCGCTCGCAATGCCTTTGAAGCAATTCCTATGTATGAGGGAGAGCGTCCATGGATCGGCCTGGTAGGTGAAGCCTTTGTCCGCATGCATCGCTTCAGTAATCAGCAGGTCATCCGGCGCATTGAAGAGTTAGGCGGACGCGCCTGGTTGGCGCCGATGAGCGAATGGCTCTACTATGTCAACAAAAACCAGAAAGAAGACGTGTTGCGCAACGGTGACTTAATGGAATTCTCCAAACTCAAGCTGGTAGATCTGGTGATGAAGCAGGATGAACACCATCTGGCGAAACCCTGGGAAGGATTCATCCCTAATTTGCACGAGATTTCACCTGAGGAGACAGAAGAAGAAGGGAAAGATTATGTTGACCCCTCCTTCCGCGGTGAGGTGATTTTAAGCCTGGGTAAAGCACGGCAATTCCATCGTCTCGGCGTGGCCGGCGTTATCAATCTCATGCCCTTCACCTGTATGCCTGGCAACATCAGTTCGGCGATCTTCAAACGCTTTCAGCAGGAACACCACAATATGCCGGTGCTCAATCTGGCCTTCGACGGCCAGGAAACCGACGACTTGCCCATTCGACTGGAAGCCTTTCTTCAACAATGTCAGGGATATCTCGAACGGCGCAAATTGCGGCTGTAAATAGCGATAAATCTTCGACGAGATGGGGTTCGTCTCATGGATCAGCGTGTCATTCGAAAAAAATTACAACTGCTGCAGGGGCTATCCGTGCTCTCCTCGCGTCCAATTACCGCGTGGCAGTGCCGCACTGCAGACTTTGCAGTGGTGGGTGAATATCAGTATGATGGTGAGTGGACCGCAGTTGAACTCCCGGCGCAATTTCCCGCGGGGAAAACGATTTTTCTACGCGCTAACCCGGTCGTGCCGGCATCGGCACCACTGGCAGACACTTACCTCGCTTTCGCATGCCATGAATTGGAAGGATTACTGCGGGTTGCCGGGGGCGCATATGCCGGATTGGATTGGTGGCACCATCGAGTACCTGCACCGCGACACGGCGAGTTGGAACTCGAAATCGAATACCTGTCCGTCCCATCCTCCTATCATCACTCGGGACCAGTGACGCAAACCGGATGTTTCTCCAGCGCTTCCATTCTGGTCGTTAGTCGGGAAATTGAAGCCCTGTATTATACCGTACGCTTTGCGTGGGAAACGGCGCAAGCCATTAGTGACCCACGTCGCAAGGTCTTACTGGAGCAGGCCGTGGAAGCCGCGTTATTGGCAGTGGACCTGACGCTGGCGGGCTCGCGATTGCTGGAGGAAGTAGCGTACGCGCAAACCATCATCGATCAACAGTTGGCGACCATCAAGCCGGACCCGGAAGCGGGAAGCCTTTACGCGGTGGGACATTCGCATATCGACGTGGCGTGGTTATGGCCGCTGCGAGAAACGGTGCGTAAATGCGGACGGACGTTTTCTACCGCCTGCCGGCTGATGGAGCGTTTCCCGTCCTTCCATTTCAATTGCAGCCAACCGCAACTCTATCAATATACGAAAACGTATTTCCCTGAAGTATACCGCCAGATCAAGCACTGGGTACAAATGGGTCGCTGGGAAACCTCTGGGGCGATGTGGGTCGAGGCCGATTGCAACGTCACCAGTGGAGAAGCGCTGATTCGCCAGATGCTCTACGGCATTGCCTTTTTCCAACACGAATTCGGTACGCGCCCGCGCATTTGCTGGCTCCCGGACGTTTTTGGTTACCCCTCGTCGCTGCCGGAAATCCTTTTGGGGTGTGGGATCGACGCCTTCTATACCTATAAGCTACACTGGCAGGCGCGCAACAAATTTCCTAACCACCTCTTCCGCTGGCGTGGCCTGGATGGCGCCGAAGTGACCGCCCATGTCGTCGACCACGTGGGGGCGTATAACAACAACCTTTGCCCGGAACACCTGGTAAAAGGCTGGAACCTGTATGCGCAGAAGGCGGAATACCCGGAAGTGCTCTTCCCCTACGGCTTTGGTGACGGAGGCGGCGGCGTGACCGAGGAACAACTGGAGATGTTCCGCCATGCGGAAGGACAATTTCCTGGTCTACCGGCCGTACGCACCGGCACGGCAGAACAATTTTTCCAGGACATAGCGCCTGCCGCGTCAACTTTGCCGGTATGGGATGGCGAACTCTATGTCGAGACACACCGTGGAACATACACTACACAATCGTCGATGAAACGCGCCAACCGACGTTGTGAGTTGCTCTTGCGCGAGGCGGAAATATGGGGAACACTGGCGTCGGTGACTGGAGCCGCGCGTGACTTTTCTGCGGCCACGTTGCGCGACGCCTGGCTTCGACTACTGCTCCACCAATTCCACGACATCCTTCCCGGCAGCAGCATCGGTATGGTCTACCGTGAAGCGATGCCGGCTCTTGAAGACGTGCAAGCGCAAGCTGCGCGCCTGGTGGACGCGAGTTTGGCCGCACTGCTACCAATGATCGACACTGAGATGCGGACCATCGCCGTCTTTAATGCCCTCTCCTGGTCGCGTCAGGATATCATCACTGTTGAGCTTCCGGAAAGCGCGGCGCTGACCTGTGTCGTCGCTCCCGACGGTCGTGTGCTCCCCACCCAGATGCTGGAACGCGGGGAAGGCACGGTAACGCTGCTCTTTCCAGCCCACGGCATTCCTCCCCTCGGGTGTGCGGTCTTTGGACTCTCGCCGGCGGCAGCGCCACCCACCACCGGCCTGACAGTCAACGAACAGTTGCTGGAGAACCGCTTCTTTCGGATCGAATTGAATGACGACGGCGGTATCGTACGCCTCTTCGACAAACGACATGACCGTGAGGTTTTAGCAACCGGCGCCGTGGGCAACGATTTGCAACTGTTGCAAGACGGTCCGGAGGAGGAAGACGCCTGGAATATCCATGATACGCTTGACCTGCGCCGCTACCCCGTCGAAGGTGCGACAACCATCGTCATCCGAGAATCCGGGCCGGTGCGTGGCGCCGTTCGCGTTACGCGCACCCACCGGCAGACCACGCTGGTGCAGGACATCATCATTTACGCCGACCTGCCACGCATCGATTTCGTCACCGAGGTTGATTGGCAAGAACGGCAGACGCTGTTGAAAGTGGCGTTTCCTCTTGCGATTCGCAGTACACGCGCCACTTACGAGGTGCAGTTCGGCGCTTATGAGCGCCCAACTACTCGCAATACTTCCTGGGACCAGCAGAAATTCGAAGTGCCGGCCCAGCGCTGGGCCGACCTTTCAGAGGCGGGATATGGCGTGAGCCTGTTGAACGACTCCCGGTACGGGTACGACGCAAAAGAGAATATACTCCGCTTGACTTTGCTGCGCGGTACGACCTTCCCCGACCCGGAGGCAGATCGCGGACGTCACGCCTTTACCTATGCGCTCTTCCCACATGCCGGTGGGTGGAGCGATGCGGAGACCGTCAACCGCGCCTGGGAGTTGAATGTCCCCGCCCGGGCTTTTCTGACATGCGCACAACCCGCACACCTCCAGAGTTTCCTCATGTTGGATGGTGTGCCGGTGATCGTTGAAGCACTCAAACCCGCTGAAGACGGACGCGGTTTCATCCTGCGCCTCTATGAACCACATGGCGGCCGCGGGACAGTTACGATACACCTGTTGTTTCCGGTGCAAAACGTCACCGCATGCAATCTAGTGGAAGAAGATGGGGCTGAAATCTCAGTGTGCGACCAGACCTTCCATTTCTCCCTGACTCCATTTCAGATTCGGTCGTTCCGGATAGTAGTCCCTGAATAACATCCTGGATAGATTGCACGAGTGGGACAACGGCGTATTGTTATGCAATGATCCTAGCCAGGCCTTATTGGCCGTGCAGAAAATTACGACAAGCCGCTGATGAGGTAAAGTGAACCACCGGCGGGCGGTGAGAGACGGCAAGCGCAATGCCGGCGACGAAGGTGGCGACTAGTAGTATCCAGCCAAGGCTATCGATCACATTGGCTACGGTCTGTGTGTGGCTGATGGCATGCCAGTGATTGAGCATGTATTGCCAGTCATGAATAGTGGACTCCTCATCGCCGCCGATGCTGATCAGCGGCAAAGCCAGTGCTTGCGCATCACGCGCATAGACGGCGACATCAAAGAAGTTTTGCGCCAGCCAGAATGACGAAAAGATGCACCCCGCGTATCGTCCTTGCAGATAAAAATATATTAGAAATGCGAGGGGCATGGCCAATTGCGCCAATGTACCGCCCATGACCATCACCAGTTCATTTCCCAGGAGTCCGGTAATAAGATGGCCACATTCGTGAATGAGCAAATCCACGCCATGTAATGGTGAAAACCAGACGCTCTGCCAAGCGCCTAATGCCCCATATACGCATAAGGCTGTCAATAACACGATAAAGAGCCATTTGACCTGGAAACTACCCAGCGCTATCTCGTCCCGTGCCGCCATGTCGCTCTCTTTCCACGCACAGACATCTGCCGCATATACCCCATTATTCCATGCTTATTCCAAGAAATCGCCGATACTTCCACACACGATCTTCAGAAACTATTGGCCTGGATATTCACCAGCTCAGTTGAACTTGTCGATAGGTTTCTGATGCAAACTTGAAATAAAACAGCAGCAGGAAGTGATCAAAACACGAAACACGCGGGCAGGGGTTGCCGCGCGACGAGCACACCTTTATACTTATCACCATGAGATCCGTCTGCATACTGGGATCCACAGGGTCCATTGGCCAACAGGCCCTAGAGGTTATCACCGCATTTCCCGACTATTTTCGCGTTACCGCCCTCGCCGCTGATCGTCAGGTAGACTTGCTGGCGGCACAGGCGCGACAGACCCACGCCGAGGTAGCAGTGATCGGACGCGAAGCATTGGCGCCAGCATTGCGCGCGGCGTTGTCGGGCACATCGACGCGCGTGCTAGCCGGACTTGACGGCCTGTGTGAAGTGGCGAACGACTCCAGCAGTGATGTTGTATTGGCGGCGATGGTTGGAGCGGCGGGGTTATTGCCGTTATTGACGGCGGCCCGAGCCGGAAAGACGATTGCACTGGCGAACAAAGAGCCGATTGTCGCCGCCGGCGAGTTGGTCATGTCAGCAATCCGCGCGGGAGGGGCTAAACTTATTCCAGTGGACAGCGAACCAAGCGCCATCTTTCAATGCCTGCACGGGCAAGATCGCGACGGCGTCGCGCGATTGTGGATTACCGCGTCCGGTGGGGCGTTACGCCACCTGTCGCTCGCGCAACTGGCCTCCGTCACCCCAGAGCAAGCGTTGCGGCATCCGACATGGGTGATGGGTCCAAAAATTACCATTGATTCTGCGACATTGATGAATAAAGGCCTGGAAGTCATCGAGGCGCATTGGTTGTTCGATGTGCCGTTAACGGATATCGACATCGTCATCCATCCGCAAAGCATCGTTCACTCTCTAGTGGAATTCCGCGACGGTGCGCTACTGGCACAATTAGGGATGCCAAGCATGCGCACACCGATCCAGTATGCGCTGGGGTATCCCGAACGCCTGCCGCGCAATTGGGCGCCGTTAGATCTCCGTACACTCGGGTCGCTGAATTTCTCCACACCGGATTTCTCGCGTTTCCCTTGCCCTGCGTTGGCGTGCAACGCGGCACGTATCGGTGGCGACATGCCAACCTGCATGAACGCCGCCAATGAGACCGCCGTCGCCGCCTTCCTGTCCCAGCGCATCGGATTTCTGGATATCGCGCAACTTGTGGAACGCGCGATGACTGCTCACCAGGCGACCAGCAGTCCCACTTTGGAAACCATCTTGGCCACCGATCTTCGAGTACGCCATGACGTAGCGCAATGGTGCGCAATGGAGGATAGATGACTCCCTCGATTCTATCCTCCATTATTTATATCATTTCAAATAATGCCTAAATCAGCCCAGCTGTCAATAACTTCATGAATAATCCGGGCTATCCCACTTAATTCGCGAAGCGAAAAACGCAGGTTTACTCCTCTGCCGGTTTCTCGCCGGGGTTATACCAGATCGGCAGCGAAAGATATCCAATGCGGCGTGTGCCAAGGAGAATTTCCAGATTCACGTCGTAGAGGTGACCTTTTCTCGCATTCAGGGGCACGGATAAGAGCCGATCCACCACCACGTGTCCTACCGGATCAAGGTCTATACGTTGGGATTCGACTTTGCCCTCCGGCCATTGCCGAAAATTGAGGACGCAGGCGATGTTGCCGGAAAACAGGCGCTGATCATTAAAGACGGTGAGCGAGAGCTTGTTCGCCTCACTATCGTGGAGCACCATGCGCCCCGGGTTGAAACGCGCGAAGGGTGCGAATAATTCGACATCGCCGCTGTCTTCCAAATCAATGAAACGAGGGAATTCGTCGGTTTGGAAGAGCACAACGCTAGAGGTGGGTTTCAACTCAATCGCGTTGCCCCATAAATCCGTCACCATCACACGAGACGCCTTCGTTTTGATCGCCAGACCGATGGGGTCGCGCTCCGCCCACACTACCATGGTGTAATGCCCCCCCCGCTTCCCACGCTTCCGTTTCGCATCGCCCTCTTGAATCAGAAAGGCTTTGACATCAATGGGAGAAGTGAGCTCCGTCACGGTCGAGGTAGCATGCACTACGGCCAATGTGGTACGCAATGCCAGCAAGCTGGGCATGGCGCTGTTGTCGGTATTGGTCAGGGGCAGATCATACTGACTGCCAGGGGTATGCCGCCAGAAGGTGCGTTCAACTCCCAGAGCACGATCGAGGATCACCGCACGCGCCAGGAGCGCCGCCTGATACTGCGCTCCGGGCAGGTGACCGGCTTTACTCGGTTCAAATCCGTATTCCGTCACCCAGATTGGTGGACGACGACGGATGGAGGTCAGGGCTGCGGTGGCAACATCATCCAGGGTAAACGTGGGAGGTTCGGGATTTGCTTTCACTTCCGGGATACCGATAAAATTGTAGCGCATGGCCACCGCATCGCCGGCCACCGGCAGATTATAGTGAAAGAGTTCCATCGCGTTCCATTTAAACGGGTCTTCCAGACTATAGAGGACCTTCAATGATTTATCCGCGGTACGCAGGGCATCGCGGCCCGACATTAACTGCGGAAAACCGATGCCTTTGAGTTCCGGCGAGAGGGTCGTATCCGGTTTCACGCGCAGCAGTTCCCACCATTTCACCTTAAACCCGAAGCGCACCCCCGCGGCCATGATCGATTCGCGATAGTCTTTATCCGCACGTATGGCGTCAACGGAGGGATCGACGCTGATTTGCGGCGTGAAGGCAGCGACGAGATGGAATTGTCGTTTGTTCGCTTCTACAATGAAGGTGTTATACTGCTCCGCTTCCGCGGGAGATATTTGGCCGCGCGGGATCCAGCCTTGTAGGTGAAAACGTAACCATCCGATGCCGGCCATTTTGAAAATGTCGAGATCTTTGAACGTCGCCGCAGTATCCAGCGCCCCATTATAACTGACGCCAAATACGTCACTCTGTGTCTCGGACGGGCCCGGCCAAATACCCGCCTGGGTTTGCCCATAGGCTAATCCGTCCGGCGCTTCAACCGCGACTTCGGCGTGATAGCTCCCGCAGGGTAGATGAGCGTTCGTCTCGAAAACCAACGGCACTTCGAGCACAGTCGTCGCGGGCAAGTCGATTAGTTTTTTCTGGGTAAAGACCACGCACCCGAACTCAGCGGTGATTACCGTGGTCATATTTGCGGATTGTGCCCGGCCGGAGTTGGCAATAAATGCCGTGAGCAAGAGCGGTTCTCCCGGCAGAAAGAGGTTGCCCACTTTTTCACTGTGGATTGCTACAGTGACATGTCGTGTTGCATCAGTTGGCGGGGCTGTGCCGTTGTCCAGGACGACATCGACGGGTGGTTGTGCAGCAATAAGTGGATCAGCGATCAGGGGCGAGCAGATTAAAATCCATCCCCCAACCACCAGAGCGACGATGAGGACAAAGCGCGACATGTAGGCGACCTTTCCAGGCAAAACGGGAATACCGATTAGAAGCATACCGAGAGCCGGGTTGGCGGTCAAGAGCCGGACAACGATTACGCTCATTTCACCCCGAGATATCTGGCGCACGTGCGCGCTATGCTGTAACGGCAATACATTCTTTTTTTTGATGTAGACAGCAACACTAGATCTAAACTTAAAGTGGTTAGCTCTGGTATCAAGCGAAATTGTCAGAATATTGCAGGGGAATACTCCTTATTGACCAGCAGGAGTCAACTCCTACCGTAGGGAATGTTGATATTTGAGCTATGAACACCGTCCACCGAAGCATACCACTTATCAGTGCGCTCTTCCTCGTTGTCATGTTGGCTATTACACAACCGACAATGGCAGCCGATGCGCCGGCGCCACCCGAGACCGCAACACCCCAGTCGGCAACGCCGCCGGCGGAGCAAGCGCATTTATCGTATATGAACTACACGCTGACCGCCGATTGGTACAGTCTTGACTGGGCACATCAGCAGGTCGATGCCAAAGGCCATGTCATCATCACCTTGCCGCAGGGGACCTTTTATGCCGACTCCGCGTTCTACGACGCGAAGCAACAAAAAGGTGATCTCCTGAATGTTGCCGGCACGATCAGGGTCTTTCATTTCTCGGCGCGCCAGGTGAAGATTCCAAACAAAAAGACGATATTCCTCGACGATGTCGCGCTTACGACTTGCTCGAATCCGCATCCGCACTACCGATTGCTGGCACATAAAATGGATGTCTATGCCGGAGGCCCGATGTCTGCGCAGAATGTGACGCTGGAAATTGGCGGCCACAAGACCATCACGCTTCCCCAGTTTCACCAGGATCCCAATAATCGCGACGATTTGCTGGCGACCCCGATGCAATTCGGTGGGCACAGTGCCCTGGATGGATATTTTATCCTGGCGCAGTATAACTACGATCTTCGCCCTGATGCGGTCCTGACGGTGTCGGGACGTCTAGGCACAGAAAATCTGTTCCGCGGTGGGTTATTCTTGCATCGCTCTTTCTATCTTCCCGGTCAAACAGCCCCAAGCCGGATTACGATCGGCGTAACGCGTAAAGAGGATGTCGCTAACCGCTTGATCGATACTGGTCCGGCGACGGCGTCCTTCTCACTCTCCCAACTTTCGGTCTCGCGCTTACCGTGCGCACAGGTTGATCTGGCGCCAATACCACTCCCAGGACCCTTGCAGCACTTTTCCGTCGTCTTCAGCGGTGGTGCGGGCATCTATAACGAACAACCGACAGGCATCACTGCGGCACGCGCCCAAATCTCAAGCATCTTTTCATCGCCTTTATTTCCGATCGGTCCCTTGCTGTTAAGCGGGCAATTCGGCGCGCGAGCCGCGAATGCGGAAGAACAGACCAATCTGGCGGCACTCAGCCAGGTCACCCTGGCTACCCGACCAACCTCACCGTTGTATTACAGCGTGTCGTATAACCATCGCGCAAGTTGGGGCCACACGCCATTCCTCTTCGATCGAGTGCAGGTTCCGGACGAAATCGCCGGAGACATGGAACTCCCGATCGTGCATGATACGTTCGCTGTGGGATTGTGGAACAGTTACGACCTGCGCGCGAAGCGTCATCGCAACTTCGGCGTGGCAGCGATTTTTCACACGGATTGTTTGTCGTATGGCATCAACTATGATTTGAGCGCGCGCAGCATCGGGTTTGGCCTGGTGCTCAATGCCCTGGGAAACTTCCACCACCATAGCAGCGGCATCGGCTTCACACAGTAAGTGGAGCCACTGTGCCGGACGCCACATGGTAGAGATGTACATCAGCATGCGGCGGCAACCCCACCGCATCGACATCCGTGGTGGTGAGGATCACCTGCGCCAACGGCGCCAGGTGGTCGAGAAGCGCCGCACGCCTTGTTTTATCCAGTTCGGATAGAATGTCATCCAGCAGCAACACTGGTGGTTCCCCAAAGAGCCGGTGCAGCAGCGAGAATTCCGCCACGCGCAACGCTAGTGCCGCAGTGCGCTGCTCTCCCTGAGATCCGTATTGCCGCACATCCTTCCCGTTAATCAACAGTAACAAGTCATCGCGATGGGGGCCAACAAGACTGCTGCCGCGACGGAGTTCTTCCGCGCCGTGCGTCGCTAGCGCGTCGGCCAGGAGCGCGATGAATTCTGCACGTGTGGCGGGCGCCATTCCGGGATCGCCCCACTCACGGCGGTAGGCGATGCTCAATTCCTGCGTGGAGGCTGTGAGCCCCTGATAGACGGATGGACTTACCTGATTAAGGTCCGCGATGAAGCGCGAGCGCACTTCCAATACACGCGCACCATGGGTGATCAGTTGATCGTTCCACGGCGGTAAATCCGCCGGATCGGCCTGCCCGTCACGCATTTCTTTCAACAATCGATTGCGTTGTTCGACCACGCGCGCATATTGGCGCAGGGCCCAGGTGTAAGTGCGGCTCATTGCCGACAAATCGATATCCAGAAACGCGCGCCGACGCGCCGGCTCCCCGCGAATAATCTCTAAATCATCGACCAGAAAGAGGACGACCGGGACCAATCCTGCGAGATCGGCAAGATGCCGCGCCACACCGTTAACCTTTATGCGTTTGTGTGCCGACTCGCCTCGTTTATCACCGGTGAACGGGATTTCCCCTTTACGTCCGAACGACAGTTCAATCGTCAACGGTCCCCGGCGCTGAGTGTCGTATTCAGCGACCACGCGCGCAATATCAGAATCCCAGGCGATCAATTCGCTCTCCTGATTGGTACGTGGCGATCGACCGGTAGTCGTCAGGTATACCGCTTCAAGAAAATTCGTTTTCCCCTGGGCATTGGCTCCGCTGAAGACGTGCAGACCCGGACCGAGTGCGATATCCTGCGTCGGGTAATTGCGAAAATGTTCAAGTTGTAAACGGCGGAGTTTCACGATTAGCGAATGTATCCTGCCAGGTGCTCCTGGATGAGTGGTGTTTGCGGGTACGCATGCCCGCGATGTACGAAAAATCCCTCTGCATACGGTACGCCGACCTGTGCACCGGTCTCGGCATCCCAGGCCTTCATCTGGAGGATATACTGATCCATGCCGTGTTGCACGCGCAACCAATCGCGTTGCGAGGCATGGCAGGCCAGTACTTCGGCTTTTTCCTCGATCACCTCGGTCACATTTACCCAAAAATGTGGCTGGTAGGGAACGCCAAAATAATCGGTTCCACCTAGTGGACTAAAATAATACAGCGGGACGATGCCGGCAGTCGGTGCACGCGAAGCAGCCGGCCCGACGACGTAGTTCGGCATGGACGCCGTGAATGTCGCCATGCGTGCCACCGCACTGGCAGCGTCATGATCCGGCATATAGTCAGTTGGGTAATGCGTGATGACGGCAGCGGGACGCACTTCACGCAGCAACGCCACCGCTGCCGCGCGCATAACGTTGTCGTCATATACCTGCAAGTCCTGCCCACCAAGGCAATAGTACTGTCCTCCCAGGCGAGCGGCGGCGATTTCGGCTTCCGCGCGCCGGCGTGTCGCTGTCGCGTTCGGGCCCATTTCCATGCTTCCGCAATCACCCGCAGTCAACGTCGCAATATGTATGCGCCATCCCATCCGCGCCAGTAAGAGCAAGGTCCCACCGCAACGAAACTCGGCGTCATCAGGATGCGCGCACAGCGCCAGGATGGCGCCCAAATCAGTTGTCATGTCCGCTCTCCACAAGAAGAATGCCCGGCGCATTGTAGCCCGCGAGAAATTGGCTGTCAACGCCGCATAACCTCACCGTTGTTTCTGGTATAATGACGCGTCTTTCATCGCACACAATATCGAGCGCCGGAAAGGATCCGGCTTAACTGCGACCAGATTCAGGTATACTGGTAACAACCGAAGGATAAGGACTCTGCATGCACCAATTCCTACAACCGCTTTTTGTCTGGTACTTCAGCAAGCTTGGCGAATTCGGCATGACCGGGGTTGTCATACTGATGGCCATGAGTTGTTCCATCATCCCCGTACCAGGCGAAATGGTTGTTCCTCCCGCCGCGGTCGCCTATGTGGGCGATGCTGACGGATGGTTCTTCTATTTGCGCATGCTGATGGTGATCATATCGAGCACCATCGGTTCCTACTTGGGTGCCTCCCTTACCTACTGGGGGGCACGAGCACTCGGACGTCCGCTTGTTATTCATTTTGGCAAGTATATCCTCATTACAGAAGATAAGCTCAAAAAAGCGGAACACTGGATGATCACTTATGGCGCGGTAGGTGTCTTCTTTGGTCGCCTGTTGCCATTATTCCGTCATATTATCGGCATTCCGGCAGGTATCGTCGGCATGCGTTTTCGTACTTTTTCCGCCATGATCCTGCTCTCCTCATTAGTGTGGTCCGTCCTCTTCACCGTCCTGGGCTTGCTTATGCGCAACGACATGCAGCTGGTCATCGACCACCATGGCGAATACGCCAACCATGCGGAACAACAGGCGGTAGAACAAGCCTTTTCCAACCTTTCCTGGGCCACAATCGTAATCATTGCCTTCCTACTGGGACTCTACGTCCTCTTCGTAATGCGCAAACCAAAAACCGCGAACCATCATTCTGATGTCCCGGTAGAGGTCGAAGCGGAGTAACCCGTTACACCCGTGTTTTCCCAGCAAACTATCCACAGTTTTTCGTGTCAAACGTATACATCAGTCAAATTGAGGGTGTATTATGGAACGGTTGTTCGCAATTCTTCTCCTCTGTGTCGTACTGGCGTGGCGCCCGGCATGGACGGCAACGCTCCCCCTGGCGATCTCCCCGACTGACCTTGACCTTCCCCATTGCCAAGCATTCGACGGGCTAACCCCCATGCCCCCGGTCACCGCGGAAACCCTACAGACATTGCTGGGGTTGCATGAATCTCCCGGCGTCAAATGGGAAACCGCGGAAACCGCCGGCAAAGATCGCTGTTTCCGCGTCGCCTTTACTGCGCCCGTCGCCATCGGGACTATCTATACATCGTTTGCCAGCGGGCTGAGTTCTTCCGCACGGTTTCAACAGGGTATCGGCGCCTCCATTAGCTACCTCAAGGCTGACGTACCCGCTCCCGGCGATATCGCCAATGACGACCAGTGGGTCAAGTTGCCCGCAGGGTCGCTCGTAGTACTTCCGCCCGGAGTCAAAACGCGCGCCTTACGCTTCCGCGACCGATATCTGGCTCCGGTCGGATATCCATCAAAATTCACTTTTACACTCCTCTTTGCCGAACGCTATTACAGCGCGCTCAACATCGGTCAAAGTAAACAAACCGGGGTCAAAGGTAAACCGGATGTCTGGTACGGCGCCTGGAATGACCCACAAGAAATTGCGGGCATGCTGTTGACCCCGTTCACCCCACAACTTGTACAAGTTGATTCATTAAAGCCCGAAGCCACGGAGCATCCGACGGTTGCGGCGGCAACAGCATGGAAACGCCAACCTGACAGCGCTCCGGGTTTTGCCCGGTACGCACTGTATCCGTTCGATAAACCGGTTGCCACCCGTGGCCTGCGCCTGACCGTGCCGGTTCGCGGTGATCAGGCAACTTTCACTACCGTCCTCCCATTAGTCAGACTGGGTGATCGTCCTGACCCTCCCAGCTTACAAACGCCCCCCCCACCCTACAAGATCCAATACACGATGCCGATGGATGGCTTCGCCGCGCTAGAAATCCACGATAAGACGACCGGCAAATTGGTTCGCCGCTTGATCGGCGAGGTGCCACGCGATAAAGGGTTGATCAACGAACCCTGGGATCTGAAGGATGATAACGGACAATACGTGCCACCCGGCATATATACCTGGAAAGCAATCACCCGTCCGCCATTCCGCCTGACCTATGAGCTTACCGTGAATAATGCCGGGCAACCCGCCTGGTGGGCGCCGCCGCCCGGTAAAGGCGGCGGCGGCTGGCTCGCTGACCACTCGGCGCCGATAGCCGCTTGCACCGTAAGTGATCTGGTCTTTCTCGGTTCACCCGTTTCGGAAAGTGGGCAGTCGCTCATTGCTGTTGACAAGGATGGTAACAAGCAATGGGGAGAAGGCGCGCTCCAACTGGGTTTCTTCGGCCCGCACTGCCTGGCCGGTGATAGCCGCTACGCCTATCTCATTAAAGAGAATTTCATCCAGCGTGTCGATACCCAGCAGGAATTCAAGACTGCTACTATTTTCGACGAACGTCTCCCACGCGACTTGCCCGGGTGGCCGATCGGTGGTGCGGCAACACACGCAGGCAAGCTCTATATTTCCTACAATGCACCTCCGGTGTCCTGGTTGCAACCATCATTTAGCGCCGATCTTCTCGATCCGAAACGGTCGGTACCAATGATCTGGCTGCAGAAAGGCAACGGACACCGCGGCGGACGCGGAGAAAAGAACTATGGCGAGGCGGAGTATGATGAGTTGATGCGCTTCTACGCCGCATTCCTCACCGGTAATATGCCTGATGATTGCCCCTCACTGGCCGGCGTCCCCTTGCCCAGTTCATCACAGGGATATTTCGGCGATGCACCTGCTGCGGGTTCATTAGCCGGCAATGTGGTCGCAGTGTTCAAAACTCCCGTCCCGGTTGGATCGATCCTGGTTCCTGATGGCCACCTTCACGTCTTCGCCTTGAAACCCGGGGTGAAAGTGCCGGACGATATGATGTCCAGTGATACCCTGGACCCGGAAGGCAGCAACGGCGGCGACGAGGGGGGGCCATTCAAAGATGAGGATTGGGTCGAGTTGCCGGTGACCGGCAAAGCCGGACAACCGGGAATCGCCTTAACGCCAAATGGGGGAATCGTCACTCAAGCCTTACGCTTCAAAACTCGTCGCCTGCAGTATGCGCTGGTCCTGAGCCATCGTCTTACCGATGTTGCCGCACAGGCAGAGCGTCTATTCACGGAAGGCGCGATCACTGAACACGGCGGATGGCGGGTGACGCGTGATGCCGCGACACCGATTACTCCCTTCAACCCGGTAATGATGGCGTTGCAGTGGAAAGCACCCGTCACTTTGCGCGGCGTTTCTCTCAATCTCGCCACCCCCTACTCGACGACAGCAGTGGATTACTGGGTCGGGCCAGTAACGGCGGACCCGAAAACATCGTTAACGGACGATGCTTGCTGGCATGAAGCGGGACGGATCGTTCCGCAGGTATTCAACGGTTATTTTGCGCAAGAACCTGTCATCAGCAACGTTGACTTCGGAGCGTTGGTTCCGACGCGCGCCGTTCGTGTTCGCATACTCGAGCCGGAAGACTACCGCCACCCCCCGTATGGGAATCGCCCGGTGACGCCACCGCATAAAGCCGGATTTGAAGCCATCGTCGCCTATCAGCATTTGGGCGAGGACCCAACCTTGCCCGAGGAATGGAATGCGCGCATCACGGAATTTCAACTCCCGGCAAAAGATGATGTGAAACCGCAAGTAAAGATCCAACGCCATCTTCATGTGGCAAGACCAGGTTATCTGACCTTCGACAAGACGGGCGTCCTTTATACCGTCTCGGATGACCAGATTGTTACCGTCCCCCTGGCCGGAGACGGTGCGCCAAAAGTGATCGTCTCTCGCGAAGAGATGCGGAAACCCACAGAGATTCTACACGGTGTACAGCGCTCGCTCTATGCGGATTATAGTGCGGACAACGGCCTGGGCCGCTTCACAGGTCTGGTGGTCGATACAGATGGTCTTCTCTATGTCGGCGACCGTGAGGCACAGGTTATTAAGGTCTTCGACAGCACTACCGGTAAATTTTTGCGTGTCATTGGAACTCCGGGCGGTCCGCAATTGGGTCCATGGGATGCCACACGTTTACAGAATCCCGCCGGGATGACCCTGGATGCGAATGGGAAATTGTGGTTGGCAGAGAACAATTGGCAACCGAAACGCATCACGCGCTGGAGCCGCGATGGCAAGCTGGAAAAACAATTTTTAGGCCCAACGCAATACGGCGGTGGTGGACAACTCGACCCCGGCGACCGGAACGTGCTCAACTTCGATGGAATGAAATTCGTCATCGACTGGCCGACACGGAGTTGGAAACTGGACAGCGTCCTCTATTGTCAGGCATTAAAAGGTTCCATTTACGGGGCTCGTCCTGATCGCCCCGTTTATCGCAACGGACAGCGCTTCCTGGTTGGCGACCCGGCAGGATCCGGCAGCTATTTCAGTGTGGCGATTCCGCAAGTGTGCGTCGAACGCAACGGCGTCGCGGTGCCGGTGGCTGCCGCCGGAAATCTGGCATTGTGGGGTGATGTAGATCGATATCCCGACCTGCGTAAACAGTTCGGCGCGCTGGAACGTGAACGGTATGGCTTTTGCTGGTGGGACAAAAATGGCGACGGCGTCCCAGAGCTGAACGAGGTGCAGGTGTCCGACAAAAATCCGTTGATACCGAGTGCCGACAGCAAAGTTGGTGAAGATCTGTCGCTCAATTTCGGCGCAGTACGCCTGCGCCCCACAAGTTTTACCGCCAACGGTCTGCCGCAATATGACCTGGACAAACTCGAAGCGACGCCGGCGTTGACCGGCAATTCCTGGACGACCGCTGATGGCCGCACTTTCGTGGTCCGCGATCGGCTTTTTACCCCGGATGGGAAGACACTCCAATGGGAATTCTATGATAAATACCTGGGTGGCGATGGATATTACGAAGGCGGTATGGGTTACAATCGCCCGACAGGTATGCTCTACGCGGAAAGCAAAGTTATCGGCCACTTCACCGTGGGCAAGGAAGAATATTTCGTTACCAGCAGCGACCAGGGTGACTGGTTCGTTTTCACTGGGGACGGCATGCTAACCGGGTGTATTTTCGGTGGCCCGTCCGGATACGGCTTGCGACAGTGGACCATGCCAGAGTGGGAGCCGGGGAAGGTTGATTTAACCGACCTGCGCATCGGCCAGGAGCATTATCAAGGATGCGTGACGACTACCAACGACGGTAAGGTCTACGCGGTGGCCGGACATAACCACAATAGCATCGTACATGTAGATGGACTCGAGCAACTCCAGCGCCTGAATGGAGAAGTCACCGTCGGAAAAGACGATATCGCCAAGTGTGAGGGCTGGGTCTTGCAAAAAGCCGCCACGGAGCGCTCGAAGCAGGAGCCAAAAGTCGCGAAGATGCCTTATCTGGCCCATGCGCCGGTTATCAATGGCTCACTGGATGACTGGCCTGATGACCTGTTCTTCAATATTCACGATTTCTGGCAACACTCACTCACAGCGCATGAATTTATCATTCATTCGCAGGCCGCACTGGCGTACGACGCGGACAATCTGTATATTGCCGCCTGGATGCTCGGAGATACGCCGTTGAAGAACTCGGCGCAAGACCCGGTGTTGCTCTTCAAAAACGGCTTCGCCCTTGACGTGCTACTCGGGCTGGACCCTAAAGCTGATCCCACGCGCACTTCACCGGCGCCCGGCGATATGCGTATTCTAATTTCACAACTCAAAAACGATCCCATTGCCATGCTTTATAAGCACAATGCCCCGGGCACACCGCCGGAAAAGCGGAAACATTTCCAATCCCCGGTCGGCGAGATCTTCATCGACAACGTGGAGCAAATCACCGATGCCGATATTGCCTTCAAACAAGAGGCAGACAGTAAAGGCACGACGAAATGGTGCATCGAGGCCGCCATTCCATGGAAAGCGTTGGGCGTGAAGGCCCCGCCGCTTGGCACCCACCTGCGCGGCGATGTCGGTCTTCTGCAGAGCGACCAGAATGGCATGCGCACAATAAATCGCCTCTATTGGTCGGGTAAATCGCAAACCGTGGTCAGTGACATCCCGTCTGAAGCGCGCATTGTTCCCTCTGTCTGGGGCGACATCTACACGGTTGAACCCGACGCCGGCATGAAATTTGGACCAGAGGAAAGTGGGGATTTAGCGCCATAACCGACTGCGGCACCGCGAAACGCAATGCCCCTGTGGACATCCGTTCCACAGGGGCATTGCCAAGAGCAGTATTTGGTTTACATGCGAAACTAGAAGCGCAGCGCCCGCACCTGGTCCAGATACCAACGATACATGTCCAATGAGACGCCGGGAGTGATCAGGTGGTCGGGCACCATGATGAAACCACCGTCTTTCATGAGTGGCAACAACCGGTCGAACTCTGCCAGTACGTCCGCTTGACTCCGTTCAAGGGTCATCTTGTCGAAATTGCCGAAGATATGGAGCTCTTTGCCATATTGTTTCCGGAATTTCACCGCGTCGCCTTTCCAGGCGCCGACTTCAATGGGGAATTGCACATTGACGCCGGCATCCAGCCAGTGCCCGATAAGTTCGGTTACGTCTCCGTCGGAGTCGATGCCGTAGAGATCGACGCCGTATTCAGCCAGTTTGTTGCGAATTTTCCGGTAGCCGGGGGCCACGCATTCATCAAAGATATCCGGACTCACCAGGGGTCCGCTGCGACCACAGATATCCTCCCACCCATGCGCGTAATCGACTTTGGTCTTCATACGCGGCAATACCTGATCGATGGCCCAACAGGTTAGGTCCGCAATGGTCATCACCATATCCGCATAGACATCGCGGTCGTCATACATCAAATATGACATATTTTCGACGCCCATCCAATCGCGAATCCACCCCATCATCGATGCGGTTTCAAACTCGATTGGCATTCCTGAAGCTTCCGCATTGGCGATGATCTCATCGATGTTGGCGGGGATGCGTGCGGGATCCGGCTGCAGGCGTTTTTTGTAGTCGTCCCAGTTCCGGGCATCTTTCAAAGTAAAATCTGTATAGTGGGGAATGCAGGATTTCCCTTTCCAATCTTTGCACACCACGCCGTTACTGTCGCGAAACACACGGTACTCACTGGTTTCTTCATACACCTCGATGTCAAAAGCCGGATACAAACTGAGGTTCGTCCAGATACCATACCAGAATGGCTGAGCATTGAAAAACTCGTGCTGATTGGCGCCGCGCGGCAACCCCTCGGTATACCAGCGCTCCAATGTTTCTTCCCATCCAGTCCAATGCAGCACCGGCATGCGGTCGAAGCTGCCATAATACATTATTTCACGAAATAGTTCGCGGTACGTCATACGATGGTTCCTTCTTTTCCGAGTGATATCGGTAGTCCGCGGTATTCATCTTTTCATGAATACCGCGGAGTATGTGACAGGCGAACAAATGGTGGCATAATCCGAAAGACAACACATCATACCTGTGCAATGGAGGGGCCCCACACCATCAGGGATGATACACGGCATCGGCATCGAAGACCGGGGCTTCGGCGATCACTAACTTGCCATCCGTGATTGTTCGATAGAAACAGGAGTAGTACCCGGTATGGCACGCGCCGCCGGTTTGTTCAACCTTCATGACCAGGCAATCGAGATCACAATCGACCCGCATCTCCAATACGCGCTGGCGGTGTCCGCTGCTCTCACCTTTCCGCCACATTGTTTGCCGGCTTCGGCTGTAATAGGTAGCGTATCCGGTGTCCAGGGTTTCGAGTAGTGCCTGCTGATTCATGTACGCTACCATCAGCACGACACCCTGTGCATCCTGGACCACCGCGGGAATCAACCCGGCGCTGTCCCATTTCATCCCCGTAACATCCAACGGCATTTCGCCTTCATACGGTTTCATAACTGTCTCCTCGCCGACCGGTCGTCCGGCAGAAAATATCCGGCACAGTATACCAGTCGTTTTACGGTCGCGTAAAGAGCGCGAGACGTGCAAGGTGTCGTTGAGCCCGTGGCGTCATACCCTGTGACGACGACTCTCCTGCACGTGCTTTGTAAATAGCACGGACTATTTCGTTGCTGGAAAAGTCAACTCCAGGCATCCGCCGAACTCACCGATCGTTGCCGTCGATTCAACTTTCCCGCGTGCGGTATTCACCGTCACTTTATATTTTCCCGGCGGCAACGCGTAGATTTGTCCGACATAGCGTTTAAGGATGATATTCGCCTGCCAGTTGAAGGTAGGGAAGGTGGCGACGACGCCGTCAAGATTATCCAGGCCGGCCACTGTCACCGCTCCCGGGAGTCCGGCCACGAGATCGAGCGGAAAATAGATGCCCAATGAAGGCATTGTCGGCGCCGGGCGAAAGTCGTTGTTCCCCGGTGAAATCGAAACGCGCGCATACACCGCACAACCATTGGTATTATCGACTGCCCACAACGCACCGGAACCGCTGGCGAAATCATGGTATGTGCTTTCGTAATAACTGCGCAACGGCAGCACTACCGGCTTCGCGCCATCCGGAAACCACCAGAGCGCCGCGGCGCCTTCACCGCTGCTGAAGTAAGTATTCAGCGAACCATAAATCAGTGTATTGAGATTCAAACGCACCGGATTCTCCGCCATGCGAAGGATCACATCGGTGAGTCCTTTCTCCGGCACTTGCAATACCCAACTTCCCTGCCGTACGCCACCTTCCGACGTGAGGCACAACATACCGGGCAGCACGCCTTTAAGGGTGAACTTGCCGTTCTCATCGGTTTGCAACCGCACTTGATTATTATAACTTGCCAGATTCGTCCCGCTGGTCAGTGATTGTCGCGCATACGGCTTACCGTCAGGCATCAGCACCATGCCGGTGACAACGGCGCCGGCGTCCCAATCCGGGAGCGTGATAAGGGGAGTCTCGTTGTTCCCCCCACCCTCCGGAATGGCGATGCTCCGTATCAAACCGGCTCCGGGCCAGTAGAAGGTGACCGTGTGCGCATCAGCGGGGACGCTAATCGAACTCTCTTCACGGGTAAGATATCCGGTGTAGAGACTTTGCCGCTGGTTGAGGTTGTTATCCGTAAAGTAGCTCAACTGGGAGTTGACTTTTCGCATAGCTTCATAATCGGCCTTGGGAAATTTCAGACGGAGTGACCTGGACGGAATATACCCATTTCCCCCCGCATATTGGGCCGCGTCATATTTTACAACTACCGGGTCTGTGCCGATTTCCGGAATCTCGACAGTTTGAAAGCGTGGGCGATTGCCGGAGTCGAAGCTCAGCAAGTAGGTTCCGGGCCATAGGTTCATGCGCACTTTCCCGGTGGTCGCCGTCAAATTAGTCCAGGTCACTTCCGGCATGGTATTGCGCGCGGGGGTGGCGTTCGGATTGGCGTTTAACTCACGCATTGTTACCGGCATTAACGGGGCCAACCGCGCCGAAGCATTCGAGTAGCGAGTACCATCCTGGTTTTGCAGCAGCAATTTAGCATTGCGCAACGTCAACGTTTTCGGTTTACTGCCGTCGACGGCGTTGAACAGAACCAGACGATCCGGCGCGGGACGATACCAGAGCGCTAGAATTTGCGATCCAGGCCCGTAAACCGGTACACTAGGTGCGTGGGCAGCAACAAGCAAGCGATGCGCATCCGCTGGTCCATTGATCGTAACCCAATTGACTTCAGTGCCACCGGGAACGGTCACTAAGGGTTGTGGCAAAGTGATGGTGATCTCTTTCATCCCCTCCCGCAGATCAAGGATAAAATCTTTCGGCGGTGACGTGAATTGATCAAAGAGATCGAGCAACAGGCGATAGCGACCCGGCGCGGGTACGCAGACAGTATACGAACCATCCCCGTTATCCGAAGGATCGTAAAAGACGCCGGCGCTCTGCGCGAGAATGCTCAAGATGGGAGGCAAGCCTTGCTCCCCCATAGGCGCCAGCGCGAATTGACTGACTCCAATGGAGGGTTTTCCGTCTTTCGTGAGCAAGCGGATATGCCCCCCGGGCGCTTCGGTCGCCGTGAAGGGATAGGCGATGTCGCCGGTGTCGTCTAGATAGGGAGCATAGGCGTCCTGCAAGTAGTATAGGCGTGGTGGATCCGTACGGGTAAAGAAGGAAAAACTGAACAATTGACCTGCGGCAAGATTATAGCGTTGCGTCACGCGGATCGCCTCGCCTGGTTGCGGTGTATTGTAAAATGATTCAGCGGAATATCCGCCGCCAAAATCGCGATCGCCGGGTCGCTTCATTTGCCAGCTGATGCGGGTGGGCTGGTCGCCCGGATTGGTCATGGTGAAATCGACGCTATACACGCCTTCGGCGATCGGCGTCGGCAGCGGGGTAGTAACGGTGGTCGCGTCGACGGCAATGACACCCGCCGGCAGCGTTGGCCCCCACACGATGACGCGCACTGCGGGCAAATCTTTCCACACGATCACCCCTTTGGCGTCGGTGATCGCGCGACGAATCTGTATTTTCCCGTCCGCCAGGTAACTGGCGGATACCGTTGCACCGGCGTCGGGTTTCCCGTCCGCGGTGCGCACAGTAAGTGTGACGTCGCGCAGTTGTCCACGTGCCGGCACCTGGATTTCTTTCGCCGTTTCCTGCCCGCCGACAAGCGTCACGGTCGTTTTGATTCCACGTGCTACAATGGTCAACTCACCTGGTGGCAAGGTGGTGCGAAAAACGCCGTTCTGATCGGTTCGCAATTGCAATTGGTTGCCATTGGCTTGCGTCACCGTCACCATGGTATCCGCGGAAAACGTGCCGTCCGCAAACCGTACCGTGCCGACCAACACCCCGGTTTTGGGGGCATCACCGGCCTGTGCATAGAGAAATTGTGCGCTGCAGAACAGGGCGCAGACCTGAATAATCGAGAGCCAGTGCCATCCTCGCATGGGGATCCTCCTGAGCGATCACGGTTGCCGGCACCGATCGCAAGTTAACGGTGCCGCCAGTATATTTTGGGCCATTAGGATGTACTGTTTGACTGTAGAGGGGAAAATCCTGCTCTCCGCGGAGAAATGTCCCATTCCAGGATATAGGGATCACCATTCCTGCAACGGTTTGAAATCAATATCGGGCGGAGTTCCGGTGTCGTTGCCGACCACCGTATTCCCATTACCGAAATAGTAGTTGTGGCCGGAAGTGACTTTATAATTGTCGCCGGTTGCCGGGTCGCGTACATCCGTCTGTCCCAACATGGCATTGGACCATTTGCGCGATGATTCGTCTTCCACATGCGACCGATAGTCATAAGCGCTGGTAATCGCGTTGAAGAAGGCATTGGACTTTTCCCGTTCGGCAGCCGCGGTGTTCATCGTGGACTTTGATTGCCGTTGCGCCCACTCAGGATTAATCGTCATGGTTTTGATCATGTGGGAGAAGACCAGTTTGGCGATGGCCTCATCTTGTACTGGAGCGCGATACCCATACAAGGCATCCACATTCCAGATGTACCCACCGCCCATGCTGCCCGAGGCCTTGACTACGCCGACAAAACAATAGCCGTGCATGGGTTGGCCGTCCAGCGTGCCGGTAAACGTCACATCGCCGGTGGAATAGTTCATGGGCAAGCCATACGCACGATATTGTGCATTCGTGGCTTTGGCGGCCTGTGGTCGATTGTGTGGATCGGAAATGGCACAATGCGCGAATCCCGCACTGAAGGCATTGCGCGCATAGGAATAGGCGAACTGAGCGCCGGTACGGTAGCTGCGACACTCATCGGTAATTCCTGATCCCAGGGGATACATTCGTCCTTCGCCGTAGCCGTATTCCGGCATCGGATTGATGAAGCCATGAAGACTCGGGTCTCCGCAGATAACGGTGATACGACCATCAGGTGAGACCAGGTGCACCACATTGCGACAATCCAGCGCATTCCGCCGGGTCAACCCCCCACTCACCTGCCAGCCTTCAGGCACTTCAACCGTAAACGCGCCTTCATTCGGATCCGCAAAACGCGTAAATGTGATCGCTGGTTCAGGGGGTGCTGGCGGTTTGCTTACAGTCGGGGTTGTGTATTGAAAGCTTTGCAGCACGGTCAGCAACTGCGGACGAAGGTCATTGTACGTTTTTGTCGGACCACCCATTGCATAGAGCATCCCACTACGGTCGCGCATCGCACAGAGGAGACTCGCCTGACCGGGAATGCCATGGTTCTGAAATTGCAGCGACGCGATGACTACATCCTGATTGCCTTCCGTTCGTTTCATCGCCACGATTTTCGCATGGGGAAACACGCTATTGAGGGTGGAGGGGGTCGCGCGTAAAATCTCTTCTGCCGGCATGGCCTCCTTCACCAGCACCGGGATGACCAACACGCCGGCTTTCTGCGAAGTGCTCATTACCTGCACCACCGCGCCATGGGTATTGACGACCCATCCGGGAGGCATTGCGACCTGGAATCCCAGTGGATCCTGGTGTAACACCCAGCCAACCGGCATTTCCTGACGCTGTGTAGTTTGTGCAATGATCCGTTTGACGCCGCCGAAAAGCGTCCGGGCGCTAAAGATCAGCGCGATCAGCAATAAGGGGATGAGCGCGCCAATGATGATGCCGACGACCAGCCCACGTGTGTTCTGCATACTTGTTCCTTTCACTTTTCCGTTCAAAAGGAACGGAGAGAAAGTGGGACCATCTGCTAGTACAAGTTAGATTACAACGGTTTTTGCGGTTTGTACAGATAGCCTACATTATTCATGACCGGATGAATAATGCGGGGATAGCCAGAGCTGCTTGCGAAGTTCATGCACAGAAACAGCGCACCAGTCGCGAATCCGTAGCCAGTATCTCGCGCACTTCAGCGATGCAGTCGCGGGATGAGAGGACGGTGTAGAAATCCTGTTTGATAGATGGCGCCAACGCTACTGCTTCCAGCCATTCACGTCGCGAGAAGGGATCGGCTTCAATCGCTGACCAGAAACGGGTCGCATCCAGCACATGGGCGATACGCTCAGTGCCTTGCCCCTGCAGTTTACTGACGATGTACGTCGCCACGCCGACCTGTAAGCCATGCAAACGCGGACGTGCCGCGATACTGTCCAGCGCGTGAGAAATGAGGTGTTCGCTGCCACTGGCGGGACGTGAGGAACCGGTTATTTCCATTGCGATGCCATTGAGCATGAGTGCGGTCCCCAGCAAGCTCACCCCATCGGTGTCATGTTCCGGGCGCGCCATGAACTGGAAGACCGTAGCGTCAGAAAGTAAAGCGGCAAAGTCATTCAGTGGGGTCTCCACAGCATGAAAGGCCAATTTCCAATCCATGATCGCCGTGACTTTCGAGATAAGGTCGCCAACTCCTGACCACCAGAGCACATCAGGCGCCTGCAAGCAAATGTCTGTGTCGATGACCACCGCGAATGGGACGCGGCACGCCAGCGAACGGCGCTTCCCCTGCAGGATGAGGCTGGCCTGGGGACTGCAGAAGCCATCGTTCGAAAGTGAAGTCGGCACGGCATAATAGGGCAGTCGTGCGAGGAATGCGGCATACTTCGCCGAGTCCAATGCTTTGCCACCCCCCAGGCCGATTACGGCCTTACAATTTGGTGGAAAAGCGGCGAAGGTCTCTGCAGCCTGTTCGAAGCTGGCGCTGCTGATCTCCAAGTGCTGGAGCACGGAAATCCCATAGTGCGCCAGACTGGCTTGTGCGCGCTGCACCAACGCCGGCGCAAGATCTCGACTTACTACCAGCACCGTCTGGGTGTAGGCTTCGCGCGACAAGTACAACCCCAACCGGTCCAGTGCGCCAACCTTGATGCGCACCAGTGAGGGTATGGTAATCTGAGTGTTGATTTGCATACTGTCGTTACATTCCTTTGACCAGGATGTCCGCGATTTCTGACCACTGCGTAAATGGTCGGAAGGACTCACCAGCTTCCGCCAGTGCATTGGCTAACCAACCGCGGGCGAAACGATAAACCGGCGGTACCAGCAACGACGCGGGAAGATCCGGACGGCCATCGCCGGCGAAAGCGACCCGCAAGTGGGTGGCCACAGCGTTTTGGACGACAGCAGTTTTGTCGATACCGGTGGCAGGCGAATAATAGGGTACAGTTGTCGGTGCCTGCATGTACAACCCGCGTGAGGGGTCCAGCGAGCCGGGGTTAGCATGAACTGTTACAGTGACGCCTTGCGCGGCCAGCAGGCGATCGATATACCAGGAACATCCCGCCGACGCCACCACAACCTCCCATCCCACGGATTGTAATTGTCGAATCGCCGTACCGGCGTGGGGATCGAGTTCCATTTGCCGTGCAGCCTGCATGACCGTCTCTTCATCTGCGCGGATGTGCTGAAATATTCGCTGCAGTGCCTCAAAATGGGTCAAACGACCAGCCAAATACTCATGCCAATAGTCCGGTGTCTCTGGCGGCGTCAATTGCTGCTGCGCAATTCGATAGAAATCCTGTTCGGTCATCGTGCCGTCAAAATCCGTGATAAACACCCCGCCAGCTTGCACCGGTGTCGTCATAACCCCATCCTTTATCTCGTGTCCCCGCCGATTGTAACGCGAAGTCAGTGTGACGTCAAAACGATTTGATCTTCAGATTATTGTTCAGGTAAGTCGGATTCACGCTTGACGACAGACTGGGGCTTTGGTAGGATGCGACAAACTGGTAATCGTACTCACTACTACACCCACTCGCCCTCCCGAAAGGAAGTTGACTATGCGGACTCATGCCCTGGCAGCGAAAGATGTTTTGCGCGCCTCGGTGACCAAAGCATGCGTGCTGGACACCGGAAAAGATTACATTGTTCTCGGAACTTCCGCGGTGGTTGCCGCGAAACAAGCGCTCTCCTCCGCTGATTCGGAGATGCTCAATCAACAGCAACTCGCGGCAATCGGCGATGCGGTCACCGGTGTTGTACGCCTTGATGTGCTTGGTGACCATGTACTGCGCGTACGCTATGCCGAAGGCAAAGTCGTACCGGAGAATGCCACTCCCATGGTCGTTGGCGCTCCGCCGGCCCCCACGGCGTGCGCCATCACGTATGCCGGTGGCGATACACCGGTCACCATCACCACCGGAGCGCTCCGCGTCACTATTACACTTAACCCGTATAAGATCGATATTCGTGATTTGCAGGGGAAGGTTATTTGCGGAATTGGCGGGCCGGAAAAGGACTATTTCTGCAATTGGGACGCCTACAATACCGGTATTTGCCGCGCGCGTACCGGCGGCGGCCCCATTGCCGTCGAGAGCTTTGACCTACGGTATGATGAAGGCATCTACGGTTTAGGCGAGCAGTTTATCAAGCTCAACAAGGTGGGGCAGACCATCGATCTGGATATGATTGATGCTCTTGGTGTAACCACACCGCGCTCCTATAAAAACATTCCGTTCTTTGTCAGCAATAAAGGATACGGCGTCTTTTTCAACCATTCCAGCGTGATGACTTATTGGGTTGGCAGCATGAGTGCCGCGGACATTCAGGTGAGCGCGGAAGACAACTTCCTCGATTACTTTGTCATGACCGGCTCCATCAAAGAGGTGCTGGCCGCCTATACCGACATTACCGGCAAAGGCGCCTTGCCGCCGCGCTGGAGCTTCGGCTATTGGCAAAGCAAGATCAGCTATCGCTCCGCCGAAGAGACGCTGGATATCGCCCGCACCATGCGCGCACAAAAGATCCCCTGTGATGTAATCCACCTGGATACCGACTGGTTCAAGGAGGATTGGTATTGCGATTTGGAATTCGACAAAACCGATTTCCCCGATGAGGATGCGTACCTGCAAGAGATGGAACACCTGGGATTCAAAATTTCGCTGTGGCAGCTTCCCTATATCCCGGAAGGCTCGCAACTCTTCAATGACCTGAAAGCGGTTGACGGATTCGTCAAGACAGTCGATGGCGACATCTACAACTGCGGCATCTGTTTCACTCCCGGCTTCAAAGGAATCGTCGGCGTAGTGGATTACACCAACCCCGCCGCGGTGCGGGTGCACCAGGACGCTTTCCGCCGCCTCTTCCGCAAAGGAGGTGTGAAGGTGATCAAGACCGACTTTGGCGAGGCGGCGCCACTGGATGGCGTTTACTTCGACGGTACACCCGGGCACCAGATGCATAACCGCTTTCCGCTGCTATATAACAAGGCGATCTATGAGGTGACGCAAGAAGAAACCGGCGACGGCATCGTCTGGGCGCGATCGGCGTGGGCGGGCAACCAGCGCTTCCCGCTGCACTGGGGCGGAGACAACAGCCCGAATTACTTCAACATGGCGCCGCAGATGGAAGGCGGACTTTCCTTTGGGCTGTCCGGCTTTCAATTCTGGAGCCACGATATCGGGGGCTTCCTGGGCAACATCGACGAGCAACTCCTGATCCGCTGGATGCAGGTGGGCATGTTCATCTCGCATAGCCGCATTCACGGCTGTGGTGATCGGGAAATTTATAAGTTTTCCCCGGAAGTGCAGCGCATTTGCACCGACTACATCCGCCTGCGTTATGCGTTAATGCCGTATATCTACGGCATGGCACGGCGGTGCGTCGAGCAATCGCTACCCATGGCCCGCGCGCTGGTGGTGGAGTACCAGGACGACCCCACTACCTGGAATATCGGCGACGAACACCTGTTCGGCGATTACCTGTTAGTAGCACCGATATATAATGCCGAAGGCCAGCGCCGAGTATACCTGCCGGCTGGCGTGTGGACCGACTGGTGGAGCAAAGAACGGTTGTGCGGAGGACAGTGGATTGACGTGACCGCGGATATCGAGCAACTACCGCTCTACATCCGTGCCGGTGGTCTTATTCCACTCGGTCCAGTAATGAACTACGTCGACGAATACCCCACGGAGCAAATCACGATAAAGATCGCCCCCTTCATCGGGGATGGCGTCAGTGCATTCACTATCCCGGTGAACGAGACCTGGGTGCCGGTTGTCTATGAAGCCCGCGGCGGCAACCACGTAGTTACTATTGAGAAGACCACCGTGAAATTCATCGTCGAAGTATTGGGCGACGAGGAAGTGGTCGTGCAGTACCTGTAAATACACCTCGAGCACATCGAAAACGTCCGGGGAGCCAGTATCGACTCCCCGGACGTTTTTGCGTAAGCTCTCCATAGTTACAGCTGGTGCTATTTTAAAAACAACTCAATTACCGGTACCGTTACATTTGGCTGCTGCACGGGCAACTCAAGCGTCAAGGTGTTCCGTCCTTCGATCTTTGCCCCGGCCTGCCCCGCCAGCCAGTCATTCATCGACATCTTCACCTCCGAGGCATCGTTGAGCAGTTGGGCGTATTCCACCTTGCCGGCGAATCCGTCCAGATGCAGATGCTGGAACGGCCAGGTAAACACGTGCACATACAGGCGATTGGTTTGCGGATTGTAGGTCAACCGGCAATCCTGCGGCGTGGTGAATTCCGCCGGTGCTTGTGTGCAACCGTAGATCGAGCGGTCATGGCGTTTCATCCAAGCGCCCATGCCCTGCAACCGGTCGAGAGCGCGAATATCAAAATCACCGCGTCCAGTGGGACCAACGTTGAGCAGCAGGTTGCCACCTTTGCTGACAGAATCAATCAGCATTTGCACCAGTTGCTCAATACTTTTCCAACTCGCCTCATCGCGGTGGTAACCCCAGGACCCGGAGAAAGTCTGGCAGGCTTCCCACACAACCGGCTGCCCATCCACCGTCACCCATTCGCGCGGTTGGAACTGCTCCGGGGTCTTGATGTCATACCCGTAAGGCAAATCCAGCCGGTCATCCAGAATGATGTGCGGTTGCAGTTCGCGCACCAGGCGCAAGAGCTTGTCGCTCTGCCAATCCAAATGCGTTTTATGCGGCGGATAGCTGAAATCGAACCACATGATGTCGATGTTGCCGAATTCAGTGAGCAATTCGCGCACTTGCCCATGCAGGTATTCGGCGTATCGCAACATGTCGCGGGTAGAATTCAACTCCTCGCGGTTCGCAGCCTCACGGTATGGGCCGATGGCCGGGTCAAGCACATACTGTGGGTGGTGCCAATCTATAAGTGAATGATAAAACCCGGTGCGCAGATTGCGCCCGCGAAAAGCCTCCACCATAGGGCGCAGTAGATCGCGACCGGCCGGCGTATTCGGCGCTTTGTAGTCCGTAAGTTTGGAGTCCCACAAACAGAAGCCTTCATGATGCTTGGTGGTGATGACGAAATATTTCATACCCGCATCGGCCGCGGCATCCGCCCACAACGCCGGATCATAGAGATCCGGATCGAAATGCTTGAAATACTTCTCGTAATCCTCGTTTGAAATGTGCTCATTATGCCGCACCCACTCATGACGGGCGGGCAAGGCATACAATCCCCAATGGATGAACATGCCGAAGCGGTCATGCACAAACCATGAGGTATCTCCCTGCAACTGTTGCAGGGACGCATCGCTATTGGTCATAGTCAACGCCTTTCTTGCTTATTTCGCCACGGTCAAATGCTTGAATTGCGGCAAATAGTCCGCATTCTTCTCCAGCATTACCTGCACCATATCACGAATTTCCTCCAAGGAACACACTGCGGCGGTGAGTGGATCGTAAGCCACGGCATGGAACACCAGACGCGGGTCGCCGCTGATCGCCGCTTCGACAGCCATTTCCTCGACGGCAATACTCTGATTATTCAACGCCGCAAGTTGCGGAGGCAATGCCCCGACATACATCGGATTGAACCCCCGGCGGTTGGCAAGCACCGGAACCTCAACGCAGGCGTTGGCGGGCAGGTTGGGGATGAGTCCGGTATTCGGTACATTGCCGTTAAATTCGAAGGGATCGCCACCAAGGTAGGCGTTAATAATATAGGCAGCGTATTCGTGCCCGCGCGTCAATTGCACCGCGTCCGGATCATCCAACCACTTTTCGATTTCCGGTTTCCAATTCGTCTCACTCGATAAGTACCATTCCAGCACCTGGGCATATTTACCAGGGTTCCAGCCGGTGCCGTGGGAGCAGTATTTCTCGATCAGGTCGGGGCGTTTGCGGAACCAGGGGTTGTATTCAGAGTTGTGCCCACTCGATTCGGTGACGTAATAATCGAGGTGTTTGAACATCTCATTTCGCACCACTTCAATTTCATACGTCTCGGGTTTTTCCACCGCGGCACGAATGAGCGGATAGGCATCCTGACCCTTCCACAGGTATTTGACGTACCAGGCCTGGTGGTTGATGCCGGCGCAAACGAAGTCGATCTCCGACATGGGAGCGCCGATCCACTCCGCCAGCATCTCGGCGGTGCCCTGCACGCTGTGACATAACCCTGACACCTGCACTGAAGTTTCGCGCTGCATCGCGCGACAGAGCATCGCCATGGGATTGGTGTAGTTCAGCAGGATGGCCTGTGGGCAATAGCGTTCGATGTCGCGACAGATATCGAGCATCACCGGGATGGTGCGTAACGCCCGAAAGATGCCGGATACGCTGCGCGTATCGCCGACATTGGTGTCGACACCATACTGCTTAGGAATTTCGATATCGTGGCGCCACACCTGGACGCTGCCGTTCAGGATGGTGCACAAGACGGCATCCGCGCCTGCCAGCGCTTCCGCGCGATTCAGCGTGGATACTACCGTCGCCGGATAATTACCCTGGGCAACTATCTTTTTGACCGCGCGTTCGGAACACGCCAGACGCTCCGGGCTGATGTCCATCAAGCAAATCGTCGCATCCTGCGTGGTGGGAAATGTCAGCACGTCACGCACCAGGTTACGCGTAAACCCAAAGCTGCCGGCGCCGATGAAGGTAATCTTGGCCATGTGTGTGATCCTTTGTTGAGGGAAAAGTCGATGTACCGTCGTTACCCCGCATCATTTTTGCACACGTCAGACAGAACTGTATTCGCGTCGCGAATAATGCAGGTTACCAGCGGAATCCACGTTTCTTTCGCCAAAATTTCGGGGTGTCCTTTAACAGGTTCGCAGGAAGTGGTGGAAGAGGGATCAAAAGTCCATCTCCGTACGCATGACCACCTCGGCCTGCATCTCCAGGGAAAGGTTCACGAAGTAGTCACTGTAGCCGGCTACACGGACGACCAGATCGCGGTGGGCCTCAGGGTGTTGTTGTGCGGCACGCAAGGTGGCAGCGTCGACGACATTGACCTGCGC
>Ga0118677_10002793_pt1 | contig 34353 bp, 16 predicted proteins | sample AliMusrvi5mmetaG_FD_86154 | JGI IMG/M metagenome (GOLD analysis project Ga0118677, IMG submission 86154)
TCAATCACGCACGCACCACATGCTTGACCGGCAATCCGCACCGGCCTATCCTGTGCGCCATGAAACGCTCCTGCCTGCTGTTTCTCATCTGCGCCATAGCCGCACTCATCAATGTTCGCGCCGAAACGGAATCCATTGACCTCAAAGCCCTCGCCAAGAAAGCCCGGCCTGCCGTCATGCTACTGGTCGTGTCCGACGCCAACGGCAAAGAGATCGCCACCGGCACCGGCTTCCTCGTTTCCAGCGACGGCAAACTCATCACCAACTTCCACGTCATCGAGAAAGCCGCCAGCGCCGTCGCCAAAGCCGAGAACGGCGGCTTGTTCCCCGTCGAAGGCGTCCTCGCCAGCGACCCGAAGAACGACCTCGTCCTCCTGAAACTCAAAGCGAAAGAGTTGCCGTTCCTGACGCTCGGCAAAAGCGAGAACATCGAAGTCGGCACGCGCATTGCCATCATTGGCAGTCCGCTTGGTCTGGAGGGAACGCTGTCGGAAGGCATCGTGTCGGCGGTGCGCAAGTTGATGGGCGACATGCGTTGGCTGCAAATCTCTGCGCCCGTTTCGCCCGGCTCCAGCGGCTCGCCGGTTTTGAATCCCAACGGAGATGTCATCGGTATCGCATCCGCGCTCCTGCGCGGAGGGCAATCCCTTAACTTCGCCGTGCCCGTCGAGTGCGCCACCGGGCTGCTAGCGAAAGCCAAGCCGTCTGACACTCCGGAACCGCTGACGACATCGATTGTTACCGATGAAGAAAAAATCTTCACCGATCCGAAGTTGCGTGCGGTATTCACCGCATTAGATGGAGAGAAGTGGGCCGAAATGATTAAACATGCGAAAGTACTGGTAGCCAGTTATCCCAACAATGCAATTGCGTACGGCATCCTCGGCGAAGCATACGGCCATTTGGATCTTACCGACGATGAAATTGCCTCTTACCTCCGAGCAATCAAGCTCAAGCCAGACTATGCCGACGCCTGGTACAATCTGGGCGTCACCTACGAAAAGTCTGGGCGTACTGCCGATGCGATTACGGCCTATGGCAGAGCCATCAAGATCAAGCCGGACTATGCCGACGCGTGGAATAATCTAGGGGCTGCCTTCGGAAAGTCCGGGCGCTACGATGACGCGATCTCCGCATACCGCCAAGCTGTCAAGATTAAGCCAGACTATGCGAAAGCGTGGACCGGATTGGGTGCTGCTTACGGAGATTCTGGGCGCGTCGAGGATCAGATCAATGCCTGTCGCCAAGCTATCAAACTCAAACCCTATGAACCTGACGCATGGTATAACCTTGGCCTTGCCTACGGGAACTCTGGGCATACTGATGACGCAATCGCCGCTTGGCGTCAGACGATCAAAATCAAACCGGATGAAGCTGACGCATGGTTTAATCTGGGTGTTGCATACATTGAGAAGAAGCAATACGACGAAGCACGGAAAGCGGTTCGCCAACTTGAGGTGCTCGATCCCCAAAAGGCGCGTAAACTTACCAAAGCCTTACATTGAGGTCTGCTGACTTAAGATGAAAGTCTGCTTTTTGTTTGGATCGGGTGCATCGGTTCCTGCCGGCAAGGCAACGGTCACCCAAATAACCGAGCAGGTTTTGTCTGGCGATAATCCCTCTCCCCATGTCGCCAAGATTGATTTCTATAAACACATTGACGTGCGGCTGAAGGAGTCGAGAGTGAAGTTCCTCCGCTGGTTGGAAATCCAAGTCAAGCGTCGCTATGCGTACGAACCGAATCGTCCCGCCAACTATGAAGACCTTTACTACCTCGCAAGCCAGATGTATGACGACTTGCGTGGTGAGTATGACAATCCAGCAGTTCGTCCGTTGATTGAAAGAGCTTATTTAGAAGTGCTACCGAGGGTGGATTGTTTTGCAGGCAAACTTGAAGAGGAGATGAAACACCTTACGAACGACGTGGTGGACTACATCCGTCGCTGTGTGGTCTTACTTCTGCGCGCGGATCTGCAATCACTCGACTACTTGGATTTCGTGCGCGAAGCATACCAAGCCAACCTCGGTGAAGGTCTGGAGATTCTTACGCTCAACCACGACACGGTCGTGGAGGATTTTCTCGAAACCCGTGGAATTCCGTTTTTCGATGGCTTTCGTACAAAGCTCAGTGCTGTGCAAGTCCGGCAGTGGCAACCGACAGAATTACGCGAGGCATATGGGAAAATCCGCGTGTTCAAGCTCCACGGTGGAATCGATTGGTTTAGATTTAGGCCGGATGAAGTTCAGGATTGGAGTGAAGATTACATCGGCATTCCAACACCAGAGTATCGATTAAAGTCACAGCGAGATGAGCGACAGCGTCAGCACAGAATATTGAACGATGATCTACCTGTTTGTCTGATTGGTACCTTTAACAAGTTTCCTAGCTACACAGACTCAGTTTATCTGGAGATTTACTATCGAGCTTTCTGCTCACTCGACGAGGCAGGTGTGCTTGTCATTGTCGGGTACGGATTCGGAGACAAGGGTATCAACAAACTAATCACGGATTGGATATACCGGAATTCAAAGCGTCAGATTATTGTGGTTGACGTAGATGCTGACAATCTTTGGGAAAGAGCGAGAGGAGCTATCGGGAACAAGTGGCACAATTGGCTGGATGCGAAGCGACTCATCCCAGTAACTTTCGACTTACAGAACAAGCTTTCTTGGAGGGAGATTCTCCGGTATTTGACATAATCGCGCGTAGCTGAGTCGGCGAGTCGCCATTGTAACTTGAAATTCGCCATGGTTATTATGAACTGCGGTCTATGTTGCGTATCGGGTGAACAGATACCGGCAGAATTGTTCGTAGTCGACAGGCAAGTGATCGAAACCCTCCGGCAACTTGTCCAGCGCCGCCGGCTGGAGCAGTTGTTCCAGTCTCTCCTGCACCGCGCCTTTACCTGCGACCTCTGACCGGCAATTCCTTGCCATTTCTGGTCAAAACTCGGCTTTTCGGCGCTTTTTGCGGTAAATCCCCCTTAAAATCATCAGTTTGAGCCGTCCGGGCACTTCCCCGGACGATCCGGCGGTGTCCCCGGACGATCCGGCGGTGTCCCCGGACGTTCCGGCGGTATCGCCGGACGGTCCGGTGGTATCCCCGGAAGATCCGGCGGTGCCTCCGGATGATCCGGTGGTGTCTACGGACGGCCCGGCGGCGTCCCCGGAAGGTTCCGGGCGGTATCCCGGACGATTCAGCGGCGCCACCGGACGATCCGGCGGTACGCCCGGACGATCCGGCTATACGTCCGGACGGTCCGGCGGTATGCCCGGACAATCCGGCTGTACACCCGTATGACCCGGGGATCTGGTATTAGGACGGTATCGGAACGGTGATTAAAGTGATGGCGTAGCTAAATAGGCGGTGGACACAGGCGAAGTCCTGGGCGATGCTGGCGGCTTGCCGGTATTGATGGTTGGGATCACCGCTGGCAGACGGGTTACCCACCCCAATTTAGCGCGGATACCGGGTGAGCAGATATTGGCGGAATTGGTCGTAGTCCACCGGCAGACGGTCGAAATCTTCCGGCAACTTGTCCAAGGCGGCCAGCGAGCGGCTCCCTTTCTTGATTGCTTGAAAACTGTTTCGAGAGGGATGTGCCAAAACCGGCCAGACGCTATAGGGTGTTTACCCCATAGTCAAATTGGAAGATTTGTCCGATTCTTACATGATTCAGCGGGCGCTTGGTTGCGTTCGCCCAAATGCAACATGCGAGCATGAAACAGCAACTAATCACGTTGCCGCGACGATATGCGACAGCGCTGAGATTGAGAGTCGGACGACACACCGCCACCCAGCGGGTGGAGTCGCCGTTGCGCGCGGAGTTGTTCAGCGTCGAGCAGTTGCAGCGGCATGCGGTCGCGCTGGCGGGCCAGCATCAGCTCGACCCGCACCATGGATCGAATCGGTTGTTGCGGCGGTTGGCGGACAACGAACAGGCTCTCATCCAGGCCTACGATTTGGTCACCGGCGCCGAGGCCGAGGGCCGGCGCGTCGCCCCGGCGGGCGAATGGTTGCTCGATAACTTCTACCTGATCGAACAGCAAATCCGGTTAACGCGGTTGCATTTGCCGAGCACCTACAGCCGCGAGTTGCCGCGGTTGTTGACGGGCGCAGCGGCGGGGTTTCCCCGCGTGTATGACCTCGCGCTGGAATTGATCGCCCACGTGGACGGCCGGGTGGACGCGGAAAACGTCAGCCATTTCGTCACCGCCTACCAATCAGTCACGCCGTTGACGCTCGGCGAATTGTGGGCCGTGCCGATCATGCTGCGGTTGGGGCTGATTGAGAATCTCCGGCGCGTCTCGGTGCACATTGCCCGGCGCCGCCGCGACCGGAATCTGGCCAACCTGTGGGCCGGGCGGCTGTTGGAGGCGGTGGACCAGCAGCCGGACACGATCCTGTTCATCCTGGCGGAGATGGCCCAGTCCGAGCCGCCGTTCAGCAACCAGTTCGTCGAGGAATTTTGCGGGCGATTGCAGGGGCAAAGCCCGGCGTTGGCGACCGTGCAGAGTTGGATCCAGCACCGGCTCGCCGAACAAGGCCTGACGCGCGAGCAGTTGCAGCGGGCGGACAACCAGACCCAGGCGGCCGATCAGGTCTCCATCGGCAACAGCATTGGCAGCCTGCGCTTCCTGAGCGCGATGGACTGGCGGGACTTTGTCGAGACGCTGAGCATTGTCGAGCAGACGCTGCGCACCGATCCCGCCAATGTGTATGCCACCATGGATTTCTTCACGCGTGACCGGTATCGCCACGTCGTCGAAGCCCTGGCGCGACAATCGGGCGTCACCGATAACGCGGTGGCCCACGCCGCGATCCAGCTCGCAACGGAAGCGGTCGCCCGCGACGGCCCAACGGCGCGCACCGCGCACGTGGGGTTCTATCTCATCGACAAAGGCCGGCCGCAATTGGAGCGCATCGTTCGCGTGCGCTGGTCATTCCGCCGGTCGCTCACGCGGACGGTGCGGCGGTTCCCGACGACATGTTACGTCGGGCCGCTGTTGTTGATCACGGCGGTCACGGCCAGTCTCGTGCTGCGGCCGGTCTGGCCGGTCGATTGGAGGACGGACTGGCGGGTCTGGCTGTTGCTGGCGCTGGGATTCACCGGCGCGTCGCAGATGGCGGTCGCGCTGGTAAACTTGCTGATCAACCTCATGGTCGGCCCGCGCCTGTTGCCGCGCTTGGATTTCTCGGAAGGAATCCCGGCCGTCGACCGCACGATGGTCGTCATCCCCACCCTCTTGACCAGTCCAACGGCAGTCGCCAGTTTGCTCGAAGACTTGGAGATCCGCTATTTGGGGAACCGCGACCCGAATTTGTTTTTCGCGCTGCTCACCGACTTTCGCGATGCGCCCGAGGCGACGCAACCCGACGACGCGGAGTTGCTGTGTTTGGCGCGCGACGGCATCCAGTTGTTGAACGCGCGCTACAGCCCCGAAGGTGTGACGGTTTTCCATTTGTTCCATCGCCCGCGTGTGTGGAATCCGCACGAGCACCTCTGGATGGGCTACGAACGCAAACGCGGCAAGCTGGAACAATTCAACTCACTGCTGCGCGGCGGTCCACGCGAACCGTTCGCCGAGTTCATCGGTGACCCAGCGCTGCTGCCCACGATCCGCTTCGTCATCACGCTGGACACCGACACCGGTCTGCCGCGCGACGCCGCCCGCAAACTCATCGGTACGATGGCGCATCCGCTGAACCGGCCACAGTTTGACGCGTCGAAGGGCCGCGTGGTCGAAGGCTACGCCATTTTGCAGCCGCGCACACCGATCAGTCTGCTCGCGGCCAATCGCTCGCGGTTCGCCCAACTCAGTGCCGGCGAAGCGGGAATCGATCCCTATACACGTGAGGTGTCCGACGTGTATCAGGATTTGTTTGCTGAAGGGTCGTACGTCGGCAAAGGCATCTACGACGTGGACGCGTTTCAACAAGCCACCGCCGGGCGCTTCCCGGAAAATCTGATTCTGAGTCATGATCTAGTGGAGAGTGGTTATGCCCGCTCGGCGCTGGTCTCCGATGTGGAATTGCATGAGGACCAACCCGCGAGTTTCACCGCCGAAATGAGCCGCCGTCATCGCTGGATCCGCGGCGACTGGCAGATTGCCGGCTGGCTCCTGCCGCGCGTGCTCGGGCCAACCAAGCAACGGCTGCCGAACGCGCTGACACCGCTCGGCTGGTGGAAAATCTTCGACAACCTGCGCCGCAGTCTCGTCCCGCCGGCGCTGTTGCTGCTGCTGCTCGGCGGTTGGCTGACGGCGCCGACGCCGACGGGGTTTTGGACGCGGTTCGTGCTGTTATTGCTCCTGCTACCGGTTCTGTTGGCGACTCTGGTGGAACTTGTTCGCAAACCCCGGGAGCGGACATGGGGCATTCATTTGGATAGCGCCGTGAAATCCGTCGGTCGGCAGTTGGCCGAAGCCGGTCTCACGCTCAGCACGTTGCCGTATCGCGCCGTCATCAATCTGGATGCGCTCCTCAATTCCGGTGGCCGGATGCTGTTCACCCGGCGCGGGCTGCTGCTCTGGCACACGCCGGGGTATGCGCGGCGCAACGGCTGCACGACGCTGGCCGACTTCCTGCAAGAAATGTGGGTCGCACCGGCGTTCGGCGCAGTTGGAATCGCGTGGCTCGCGCTGACGCATCCCGCGGAACTGCTCGTCAGCGGGCCGGTGTTGCTGTTGTGGCTCGCCGCGCCAGTCGTTGGCTGGTGGATCAGCAAACCAATCGTGCCAGCGCAGCCGGGGTTGTCCGAGGCGCAACAGACGTTCCTGCGCGGCCTGGCCCGGCAGACCTGGCGCTACTTCGAAGTGCTGGTCAACGTGGAAGAACATTGGCTGCCGCCGGATAATTTCCAGCAAGCCCCGACGATGGCGATCGCGACACGCACTTCGCCGACCAACATCGGCATGGCGTTGCTGGCCAACTTGGCGGCCGCCGATTTCGGCTACCTCACTACAGGCCAACTGCTCGACCGCACGGACAAGACCATTACCACGATGGAAAAACTCGAACGGTACCGGGGCCATTTCTACAACTGGTACGACACGCGCACGCTCAAACCGCTGCGGCCATTTTACGTGTCGAGTGTTGATAGCGGCAACCTGGCCGGGACGTTGCACACTTTGCGGGCCGGGTTGCTGGAATTGAAAAATCAACCGATCGTGTCGCCGCGCGTGCTGGCCGGGTTGCAGGACACTTGGGCAATGGTCACGTCACCGGCCACCGACCAGTGCCACGAAAACCTTCAAGCGCCGCTGCCGGTCAGTCTCCCGGCAACATTGACGTTGCTCCAGGAACTCAGCCGGGAACTCGCCGCGTTGCCCGCCACCGGTGAATGGTGGACGGAGGCGCTCGTCCGACAATGCAGCGATGCGCTGGACGATTTGCAGTTCCTCGTTTCCGATCCCCAGCAGTTCGATCATGTGCCGACCTTACAGGAGTTGGCCGCCATGCCCGGCGCGGGCGATCACGCCGCAACGCGCATCCGGCAAATCGACCAGCTCGCACAGCGGTGCGCGGAACTGGCGGTGATGGACTTCGCTTTCCTGTATGATCCCGCCCGCGATTTGTTGGCGATCGGCTACAACGTCACCGACCGCCGACGCGACCCGGCGTATTACGACCTGCTCGCCTCGGAGGCGCGGCTGGCCAGTTTCCTCCTCATCGCGCAGGATCAGTTGCCGCAGGACCATTGGTTTGCCTTAGGCCGTCAATTGACAACTCACGATGGCGCGATGGCGTTGTTGTCGTGGAGCGGCTCGATGTTCGAGTACCTGATGCCGTTGCTCGTGATGCCGACCTACGAGCACACGCTGCTCGATCAGACTTACCGCGCGATCGTGGCCCGCCAGATCGAATACGGCCGCCAGCGCGGTGTGCCGTGGGGCATTTCTGAGGCGTGTTACAACAGCACCGACGCCGGTGGCATTTATCAATATGGCGCGTTCGGCGTGCCGGGATTGGGGTTCAAGCGCGGGCTCGCAGACGATCTGGTCGTCGCGCCGTATGCGTCGGTGCTGGCATTGATGATTGCGCCGCGGGAGGCGTGCGAAAATCTGGAAAAGTTGGTCGCCACCGGCTACCGCGGCGCGTATGGGATGTTTGAAGCGATTGATTTCACGCCGACGCGCGTGCCCCGCGGCCAGACCGCCGTTCCGCTGCACAGTTTCATGGCGCATCATCAAGGGATGAGCCTGCTGGCGCTCACGTACCTGTTGTTGAACCGGCCGATGCAACGCCGGTTTTTGGCCGATCCGAGTTTCAAGGCGTCGGAGATGCTCCTGCACGAGCGCATTCCCAAAGTCGCATCGCCGTTGCAACCGCACGCGGCGGAAGTCAGCGCCGCGCGACGGCCGCTGGCGGTCGCCACGGCGACCATGCGCGTGTTCCCGTCGCCGCACACGCCGATTCCCGAGGTGCACCTGTTGTCCAATGGCCGCTATCACGTGATGGCGACCAACGCCGGCGGCGGATACAGCCGGTGGAACGATTTGGCGGTCACCCGCTGGCGCGAGGACGCCACGTGCGACGATTGGGGCACGTTTTGTTATCTGCGCGACACTGCCACGGGCGCGCTCTGGTCAACGGCCTACCAGCCGACGCGCCGGCTGTCGAAAAAATATGAGGCGATCTTCGTCCAGGGCCGCGCCGAATACCGGTGCCGCGACGAGGAGATCGACGCGCACACCGAGATCGCCGTGTCGCCCGAAAACGACGTCGAGGTCCGGCGCGTGACGCTCACGAATCTCTCGCCGCGAACGCGCACGATTGAGTTGACCAGTTACGCGGAAGTCGTCATCGCGCCGCTGAACGCCGACCTCGCGCACCCGGCGTTCAGCAATCTGTTCGTGCAGACCGAGATTCTCCCCGACGCGCGGGCCATTCTCTGCACGCGCCGGCCACGCGCGCCCGGCGAGCAACCGCCGTGGATGTTCCACCTGCTGACCACGCAAGGCACACCGGCGGGCGACACGTCCTATGAAACCGATCGCGCCAAATTCATCGGTCGATGCCGCTCTGTCGCAAACCCGGCCGCGTTCGATGCGGTTGGTCCGCTGTCCAACACGGCGGGCGCAGTGCTCGATCCGATGGTTGGGATTCGCCAAGGCGTCGTCATCGGCCCCGACACTTCCGCCAACTGCCACATCATCTCCGGCATGGCCGAAACGCGCGCAGCGGCGCTGGCGTTGGTCGATAAATATTGCGACCCAAGTTTCGCGGCGCGCGCCTTCGAGATGGCCTGGTCGCACAGCCAGGTCGTGCTGCGCCAATTGCAGACGACCGAGGCGGAAGCGCAAGTGTATGCGCAGTTGGCCAGCTCGGTCATTCACGCCAACCCGCTGCACCGCGCCGGGGCCGGCATTCTGACCCGCAACCGTCTCGGCCAGTCCGGGTTGTGGTCGTTTGGAATTTCGGGCGACCTGCCGATCGTGCTGATGCGCATCGCTGACGTGCACCGGACCGATCTCGTGCAACAGGTGCTCCAGGCACACGCCTACTGGCGCGAGAAAGGTTTGGAAGTCGATCTGGTCATCTTGAACGAAGATTTCTCCGGTTACCGTCAGGTGTTGCAGGACCGCATCCTCGGCTTGATCGCCGCTGGCACGGAAGCGCACCGGGTGGACAAGCCCGGCGGGATTTTCCTCCGGCGCAGCGAACAGATGTCGGAGGAAGACCGGATCCTGTTGCAAACCGTCGCGCGGGCGATCATCACCGACAGTGCCGAGACGCTGGCCGAGCAGGTCGAGCGCCAGGTGCCGGTCGTGCGCAAGATTCCACGCTTCACGCCGACACGGTCGCAGTTGCCCGCGACAACGTCCGTCCCGACGCCGCGCGACCGCGTGTTCTTCAACGGCCTGGGCGGGTTCACACCCGACGGCCGCGAGTACGTGATCTCGCTCGCCCCCGGCCAGACCACGCCCGCGCCGTGGGCGAATGTGCTGGCCAATTCGCAGATCGGCACGGTGATCACCGAAAGCGGCGGCGCGTACACGTGGGTGGACAACGCCCACGAGTTCCGGCTTACGCCCTGGCGCAACGATCCCGTCGGCGACACCAGCGGCGAGGCGTTTTACATCCGCGACGAGGAAACCGGCCAGTTCTGGTCGCCGACGCCGATGCCTGCGCGCGGGATTGGGACGTACGTCTGCCGACATGGGTTTGGTTACAGCGTGTTTGAATATGCGCAACTGGGGATCAGTTCGGAACTTTGCACCTACATCGCGCTCGATGCGCCCGTGAAACTGGTGGTCGTAAAAATCCGCAACCGCTCCGGCCGCGCCCGGCGGTTGTCGGTCACCGGCTACTGGGAACTGGTGCTCGGCCAGTGGCGCAGCGCGAACCTGATGCACGTGGTTACCGAAATCGACCCGACAACCGGCGCGCTGTTTGCCCGCAACGTGTACAACCGCGAGTTTGCCGGCAAGATCGTCTTCGTCAGCGTCAGCGACGGCGCGCGCACCATCACCGGCAACCGCACGGAGTTTCTCGGGCGCAACGGCACACCAGCCAATCCCGCCGCACTGCGGCAAGCGCAATTGTCCGGCCAGACCGGCGCCAGCCTCGATCCTTGCGCGGCGTTGCAGGTGCCGTTCGACTTGGCCGACGGCCAGGACCGCGAACTGGTCTTCGTGATCGGCGCTGGCAACAATGCCGACGAAGCCCAACAATTGGTTCGCCGGTTCAGCAGCCCGGCCAGTGCGTGGCTGACGTTGCAAAGCGTCTGGGAATTTTGGAAACGGACGCTCGGTGTCGTGTACGCCGAGACGCCGGACCCGGCGTTGAACATTTTGGTCAACGGGTGGTTGGAGTATCAGACGTTGGCGTGCCGGTACTGGGGCCGGAGCGGCTATTACCAATCCGGAGGCGCGTATGGTTTTCGCGACCAACTTCAGGACACGACGGCGTTGCTCCACGCCGCGCCGTGGACCGCGCGCGAGCATTTGTTGCGTTGCGCCGGCCGCCAGTTCCGCGAGGGCGACGTGCAACACTGGTGGCATCCGCCCACCGGCCGCGGCGTGCGCACGCATTGCTCCGACGATTACCTCTGGCTGCCGTACGCGACCTGCCGGTACGTGAAGACGACCGGCGACACCGGCGTGCTTGACGAGCGCGCGCCGTTCCTCGAAGGCCGCCCGGTGAATGCCGATGAGGAATCGTACTACGATCTGCCGCAGCGCTCGGCCGAAGACGGTACGCTTTACGAACACTGCGTCCGCGCGATCAAACACGGATTGAAATTTGGCACGCACGGGCTACCGTTCATGGGCTGCGGCGACTGGAACGACGGGATGAACCTCGTCGGCGCGAAAGGCACCGGCGAGAGTGTGTGGCTGGCGTTCTTCCTCTATTACGTGTTGCAACGTTTCGCCGAGTTGGCCCGGCGCAAAGGTGATGGCGAGTTTGCTGATCAATGCACGAACGAGGCGGCGAAGTTGCAGCAGAACATCGAACGGCACGGCTGGGACGGCGACTGGTACCGGCGCGCGTATTTTGACGACGGCACGCCACTCGGCTCAGCCACGAACGCGGAATGCCAGATCGATTCCATCGCTCAGAGTTGGGCGGTGCTGTCAGGCGCCGCGGATCCGTCGCGTGCGCAACTGGCGATGGAGCGTGTGGATCAACGCCTAGTCCAGCGTGACCAGCGGTTGATCCAACTCTTCGATCCACCGTTCGACAAATCCGCACTTGAGCCCGGCTACATCAAAGGCTACGCGCCCGGCGTGCGCGAGAATGGCGGCCAGTACACGCACGGCGCGATCTGGGCCGTGATGGCGTTCGCCGAACTGGGCGAGACCGAACGGGCGTGGGAACTGTTCGCGCTGCTCAACCCGATCAGGCACGCGATGGATTTGGCGGAGGTCAACCGCTACAAAGTCGAGCCGTACGTCGTCACTGCCGACATCTACGCCATTGCGCCGCACACCGGCCGCGGTGGTTGGAGCTGGTACACCGGTTCGGCGGGTTGGATGTACCGGCTGATCGTCGAGCGCCTGCTCGGTCTGCAGCTCGAAGCCGATCAATTGCGGATCAGCCCCCGGCTGCCGCGCGCCTGGGAGACGTTCAAGCTCCACTACCGCCATCGCGACACGTTTTACCACATCACCGTGAAACGAGCCGGAGCGGAAACCGCCGCACCGGTCCGCGTGATCGTCGATGGCACCGAGCAACCCGCCGCCACGATTCAACTTGTTGACGACCGCCGTGAGCACGTCATTGAAGTGACCGTCCGTTGACCATCGGCCGGCAGAACGCCAAAAACACCTCTGACCGGCAATTCCTTGCCATTTATGGTCAAAACTCGGCTTTTTGGCACATTTTGCGGTAAATCCCCCTTAAAATCATCTATTTGAGCCGTCCGGGACAGTGCTGGAACCGCCCGCGGGACACGTCCCGGATCATCCGGGACGCCGCTGGAGCCATCTGGGACAGCGCTGGAATCGTCCTGACACCTGTCTGGACGGCTCAGAACAGATCAGCGCGCGTACCAGGTGAGCAGGTACTGGCGGAATTGGTCGTAGTCAACCGGCAGGCGGTCGAAATCTTCCGGCAATTTGTCCAAGGCGGCGAGCGAAGCCGGCACTTTCGGCGAGAAACCGAGCAGGCGCTCAATCTCAGCCGGGAACTTTGCCGGGTGCGCTGTCTCCAACACCACGGCCGGCGTATCGCCGAGCGGCTCGGTCGCGATATAATCCTGAAACCCGCGCCACGCCACCGCGCCGTGCGGTTCGAGCAACAACTTGTGCTCGGCCCACGCTTGCCGGATCGTTGTCCGGGTTTGCTCGTCGGAAACCGAAGTGGAAAACAGTTCGCGGCGCAGCCGCGCCATGTCCGGCGCACGGTGAATCTTGCCGGTCTCATCCATTTGGCCGCCGTAAATCGCCACCAGCCGGGCGAGATTACTCGGATGGCCGACGTTCATGGCATTCGAGAGGCAGTTGCGGGACGGCTCGATCTTTGAATACCGGCCCGTCTCGAGAAATTGAGGGAATTCGTTGTTGCCGTTGACCGGCACAACCAGCCGCCGCACCGGCAAGCCCATCTCACGGGCGAACACCGCGCCCATCATGTCGCCGAAATTACCGGAAGGAACGGCGATGACCAGCGGTTCACCGAGTTGGGCGGCGGCGTGAAAATAGTAAACGGCTTGCGGCAGCAACCGGCCGATGTTGATCGAGTTGGCAGATGACAGCGGCAGCCCGGCCAGTGCCTGGTCGGCAAACGCGCGTTTCACCAGCACCTGACAATCATCGAACTTACCGGTCACGGCGATGGTGCGGATGTTGTCGCGCAACGTGGTCATCTGTTTGCGTTGCCGGTCGCTGACCTCGTCCACCGGGAACAGCACCAGCACGCGGATACCGGCCACGCCGTGGAACGCGCTGGCGACTGCCGAGCCGGTGTCGCCGCTGGTGGCGGTCAAAATCGTGAGCTGCTGCCCGGCTTCGCGGACAAACCGGCCAATGAGGCGCGCCATCATTCGCGCAGCAAAATCCTTGAACGAGGCCGTCGGCCCACGGTCAAGCCGCATGACGTGGACGCGGCCATAAATTTTTTCGAGCGGCACTTCAAAGTCGTAGGCGTCAGCGCAGAGCGCGCGGAGCGTGGCGTCGTCCACGATCCCGGCAGCATACCGGCGCAAAACTTCAAACGCGATTTCAGGATAAGTCTTACCGGCAATCTCGGCGAGGGTCAGGCGCGGGAATTTCTCCGGCAGATACAAACCGCGGTCGGGCGCCTGGCCTTGGAGCAAGGCTTGGCGCAGATTCACGCGCGGCGCGGTGCCGTTGGTGCTGTAAAATGTGAGCGGTTCCACGGGCGCAGAGTAAAGTTTGCCCGCCGCGAAGTCAACTCGTAGCGACCGCTCAATCCCGCAGGATGGTCAGCGTCTTGCCGGCAAGATACCGGGCCCGGGCCGGGATTTCGGTGGGCAGCGTGACGCCGGTCGCGTTGGTCAGATAATACGAGCAGTCGGTCAGGTTCGTGGTGCCGGGGGGTTGAATGCTTTTGCCAGAGATCACATTGCCGTACTCGAAATGTCCGCCACCAACCAGCCGGTAACCGGAAGGATTGAAAAGCAGCGAGAGCTTGCCGGTAAAAGTTTCGTTGCCGACAAAGTTCTGATTGCTCGCGGCACGGTCGGTCATGTAGATGCCGTAGTTTTCGGCACGGTTGCGGAAGAAGGTGTTCAGCGGCCCGTTGGCATGGTGGGAGTCGTCAATCCAGATGTGCTGGCAGAGGTTGCCCTCGAAAAGATTGGCGTACGGGTAATTGCCGTGAACGGTGATGTCGCTGGAGACTTCGGACGGGAACTCGGTGCGGAGCGGTTCGCGCGAGTAGTTGTAGCCAAAGACATTGCCGTTGACGCCGAGCTGGATGAGCATCGAGTGGCGGAGGTGCTGGAAGATGTTGTCTTCGACCCGGCATTCGCCGGTTTGATATTGCAGACGGACACCGTAGCCCGAGCCGCCACCGCCGTAGAACCACGCGTGATGGAAATAATTACCGGTCACGCTAACCTGCGTGCTGTGATCAATCGCGACGTGGCCACCAAACGTGTTCGCGCTCTCGACGCCACGGACCCAGCACCGGGCGGCGTAATAGAAAAAGATCGTGTAGATGTTGGCGCGAGCGGTGTCGCTACCGGCCACAGCCCGGTCGATCTTAAGATTTTCGATGCCGACTTCGGTAATGGGATTGAGCTTGCGGATGACTGGGTTCTGGCCAGCCTGGTAGCTGATGCGCAATGGCCGCTCCAACGTCAGCGTGTTACCGGCGACGGCAGTGATGCGCAAGATCTGACCGACAGTTTGCGCGGCCCATTTGTCCGCGCCCCAAGCCGGGTCGTTGTCTTCCCGGATTTCGGCGTAGTCACCGGGCGCAAAGACATGGCTGTCGGTTACGTCGAGTGTTCGGGAGTGAATCGTGTAACCGGTGGTGACCGGTTGGTATTTCTCCTTTTGCGTCGCCGCGACATTGATGCAGTAGCCGAGATTATCCCAACGCAACGTGGTGGTGGCCGGACTTTCACCGCGCAAGACGACGCCGGCCGGCAGGTTGATGGCGGCGTGGAAGAGATACGTGCCGGCGGGAAAGTAGACGACGCCGGGTGCGTTGCTCAGCGAGTGAATCGCGGCGGCGACGGCGGCAAGGTCATTGGTGGCATGGAAGTCGCGGACGTTGACGATGCGGGCCGGTGACGGAATCTTACCGGGGTAGCCGGCGTTTTGCCAAGCCTCGTTGAACGTGCGCTCGACCGGAATAATTTGCGCAGCCTGACCGGTCGCGACTGTGAACAACAATAGCAGCAGCCGTCTCAAATCTTGGTGCCGGGGGCGATGACGGCGTTTTTCGGGATGACGACGATGCCGTCACGAATGTAATAGTTCGGCCCGTCGGAATCTGGCGCGCCGAGTTTACTGGTGATGGTGACGCCTTCGCCGATGTGGACGTTCTTATCAATGATGGCCCGGTCAATTTTCGTACCACGCCCGATGCTCATGTGCGGCATGGTGACGCGTTCCTCGGCGACCTCATCGCTAACCGGCGAGTAGTAGTCGCACCCCATGATGATGGTATTGCGCAGGTCACAGTTCTCGCCGATGTACGACCGCAGGCCGAGGACGCATTTGTTGATGCGCGCCTTGATGATGACGGAGCCATCGGCTACCAGCGATTGGTCAATTTGGCTATCAATCACTTTCGTCGGCGGCAGAAACCGGGGCCGGGTGTAGACCGGCGTTGAGCGATCGAAAAAGCTAAACGACGGCTTCGACCCGCACATTGCGAGATTGGCTTCGTAGAATGAACTAATAGTGCCGACGTCTTCCCAATAACCTTTGAACACGTAGGCCGACACCCGGTGATGATTGATCGCGTCCGGGATGATGTGCTTGCCGAAATCGGTTTTGGTGTTGTTCAGCGCGTCGACGAGCACGTCGCGATTGAAAACGTAAATCCCCATCGAAGCGAGCAGATGGTCTTCCCGGGCATCGACACGAAGTTCTGACAGCAACGGGTCGCACAGTCTTAATTCGTCGAGCACCGCCGTCTCTTTTGGCTTTTCGACAAACCGCGTGATGCGTTTGGCGCCGTCCACCTGCATGATACCTAGACCGGTGGCGTCGCTGCGCTTGACCGGAATCGTGGCGATGGTGATGTCGGCCTGAGCGGCGATGTGCTGTTCGAGCACCTTGCGGAAATCCATCCGGTAAAGTTGGTCACCGGATAGAATCAAAATGTAATCATACTCCGGCAACGCGAAGTACCGGAGGTTTTGCCGGACCGCGTCCGCCGTCCCTTGGTACCACTGCGCGCCACCGACGGTTTGCTGCGCAGCGAGAATTTCAACAAACCCGCGCGAGAACCGGTCAAACGTGTAACTCGAATAAATATGCCGGTGCAATGACACCGAGTTGAACTGTGTCAGGACATAAATCTGGCGAACATCGGAATTGATGCAATTGCTGACCGGCACGTCCACGAGCCGGTACTTGCCGCCGATCGGCACGGCAGGCTTGGCGCGGTCTTTCGTGAGCGGAAACAACCGCGTCCCGGCGCCGCCGCCCATGATGACGGCCAGTGTGCGAGTGGATGCAGCGACAATCTTTGAAACAGGCGAGTTCATAATCACATCTTATGTCTGCCAGTCCTGCTTCGTCAATTGACAAAGCAGGACACTCAGGCGACAGTGTAGCTACCGGCGGCATAAAAAAACGCTTGGAAGTCCACACCGTTGCCGTTCGCCAAGCCGCCGTTGCTCGCAAACCGGGCCGGTTGAACTGCTGCGGTGCGACTTCACGAAAGGTCGTTAATCATGTGTGGTATTATCGGCTATATTGGCCGCAGATCCGCTCCGGACATCATTATTGAAAGCCTCCGCCGTCTCGAATACCGGGGTTATGATTCGGCCGGCCTCGTCACAATCACCAATGGCAAATTTGAACTCCGCAAGAAAACTGGCCGCATCAACGATCTGGCTGGTCTCCTGAAAAAACAACCAGCCCACGGCCAGATCGGCATCGGCCACACCCGCTGGGCGACTCACGGCGCGCCCACCGATGCCAACGCCCACCCACATCTCGACCAATCCGGTAAGATTGCGCTTGTCCACAACGGCGTCATCGAAAATTACCAGTTGCTCAAAGAGAAATTACAAACCAAAGGCCACACCTTTACCTCGCAAACCGACACCGAAATCCTCGCTCATCTAGTTGGCGAGTATTACAAGGGCGATTTGACCGAGGCGGTCCGCCTAGCCCTCAAGGAAGTGGTCGGCACCTACGGCATTGCCGTCATCCACGTCGACCATCCGGAAAGCATTGTCGGCGCGCGCCGCGGCAGCCCGTTGCTGCTCGGCGTCGGCCGGGACGAAAACTTTCTGGCCAGCGACGTCAGCGCCATCATCGCCCACACCCGGCGCGTCGTGTACCTGAACGACTTTGAAATCGTCACCCTGACCGCCGACGACTTCCAGATTTCGACCATCGAATCCGCCACCGTCACCCCGCAAGTCCGGGAAGTCGAGTTCGCCGCCGAGGAGGTCGAACGCGGCAAATACCCGCATTTCATGCTCAAGGAAATCTTCGAGCAGCCGCGCGTCGTCGAAAACTCCATCCGCGGCCGCATCAGCCACGACGAATGTACCGCCCGCCTCGGCGGCTTGAACATCACCCCGGCCGAGCTGCGCGCGGTGGACCGGATCATTCTCATCGCCTGCGGCACCGCGCTCCACGCCGGCATGGTCGGCAAATATCTCATCGAAGATCTGGCGCGCATCCCGACCGAGACCGATTACGCGAGCGAGTTCCGGTACCGCAACTCGCCGATTGACAAGCACACGCTGGTGTTCGCCATCAGCCAGTCTGGTGAGACGATTGATACACTCGCCGCCATTCGTGAATGCCGGCGCAAAGGCCATAAAACGCTCGGCATCGTCAATGTCGTCGGCTCGACCATCGCCCGCGAAGTGGACGGCGGCACCTACATGCATGCCGGCCCAGAAATCGGCGTCGCCGCCACCAAGACGTTTGTTTCCCAAGTCACGATCATGGCCTTGCTAGCGGTGCTGTTGGGCCGGATGCGACACATGGCCTCAACCCGCGGCACTGAGGTTCTCAAGGAACTCGAAACCATTCCCGGCAAGATTGATCGGATCCTGAAACAGAGCGATGCCATTGCCGTCATCGCTAAGAAATATTGCGAGGCCAACAACTTCCTGTTCCTCGCCCGGCAATACAACTTCCCCATCGCACTCGAAGGCGCGCTCAAACTCAAGGAAATCTCCTACATTCACGCTGAAGGGTACCCGGCCGCCGAAATGAAACACGGCCCGATCGCGCTCGTCGAACCGCGCACACCATCGGTATTCATCGCGCCCCGCAATTCGGTGTACGACAAAACGATGGCCAACATCGAGGAAGTCAAAGCTCGTAAAGGCCCGGTTATCGTGGTGGCTTCGGAAGGTGACGTGGAAATCGCGAAGAAAGCCGATGCCGCAATTTTCATTCCCGACACACTGGAATGTTTGCAGCCGTTACTAACGGTCATCCCGTTGCAACTGCTCGCCTATCACATTGCCGTCCTGCGCGGTTGCGACGTGGACAAGCCCCGGAATCTTGCAAAAAGCGTGACTGTAGAATAATCAGCAAGCGCCAATTTGTAAAACTTGCACAACGGCCGGTTACATTGTAAGAAACACGGCCTCGTAGGCATATTTACATCAACCATGATTCACACCGGCGCTCACGTCTGATATTTGCGGATACGTATGCTAACCAAGTGGCTAATCCACCTGTTGCTCGCGTTCTTTTTGGCGGTCACGCTTCAAGCCGTGGAACGGGAACCAGCGATTTCCAGTGAGGACTTTAACCGACTTGATACGTTTGAAGGTCACGAACTGACAAAAGCTGATCAGGCGTTCGCGGCCAAGGATTACCGGAACGCCGGCGCGGCCTATGAGGCGTTCCTTTTGCAATACCCGAAATCGCCGGCCACTGCCTACGCCGTGTTGCGCAAAGCGCGATGCCTGCATCTTGGCAATAAACGCTTCGAGGCCGTAAAGGCGTACACTGAAGTGCTTGATTATTTTCCAAATGCCATTAACTACGCTGCTCCAGCACTCTTTTACATGGGAGTCTGCCACGCCGAAAACGGCAAGCTGGATGAAGCCATGAAAGCTTGGACAGAAATGGCGCACGACAAGGATTACCGGAAGCATTACCTCGCCGCCGGCGCACTCACGGGATTGGCCAGCAACCTCCTCAAGCTCAACAAACCCGGCGAGGCCGCAACCTATTACGAACAAGCCGCCATTGATTTCCGCAAAAGCAATCCCGACGTCGCCCGCGACGCGATTACACAAGCAATGCGCATCCGCATTCTTGTCGAACCAAACCAACCGAAGTTGCACGAATTTTACGAGCAAGTCGGCACGTTTGAACCAGATCCTAGCAAGCCAGGCGACGGGAATTATTGGGAACGCATTCGCCGCTATCTCAAATTATCCGGCAAATTCGCCGACAACGAAACCAAGGAACGCGACCGGTGTTTCCGGTATTGGGCCGATGCGATGGAAGGCAAGTTTCCAGAATGGGACGACTTCCAGATCGACATTGCGAATTACCGGCGCGTGTACGAGAACAATCCCAGTAAATGGATGGAGCGGGTTGAGCAGCAGTTCCGCGCTTATCAGAAGGAAGGCGATTACGGACGCATTGTGAAGTGGATCGCATTGTATGCCGGGCAGAACAAGAAAGTGCAGGAATATTACGCCAAACTCGATTTCGCGAAGATGACCAACCGGCAATTGCAAGAGCTGCTGCGGGTTCTATTTGAGGATGTCCAGGACGCCGGCATGGCGCGGAACGTTTTCAGCAAGCTGCATCTCGACACAATGACCGATAACGAGCGCTGTCAGCTTGCGCAGTATCTTTGGAGCCGGGATGAGTCGTGCGTCGAGCAGACCTGTCAGAGTATTACCGACAAGGACCGAGGGCGGATGGAATTACTGCGCTACTACCAATGGCGGCGGAACGCCGTCAAAGGCTTGCCGGTTGCAATGGCAGCGATCAATGTGCCGGCCACAGCGAAGGAGGCGTACTGGATCAAGGCGGAGTTATTGCAATACTCCGGCAAGTTTCCCGAAGCCATCAGTACCTACCAGTCCGCTGACAATCCACCACAAAACCTTTGGCGGATTGTCGACTGCCAACTCGCCATGAAGCAGCACGACCAAGCGTTGAAGCAACTGCGCGAAATTGAAAACTTTTTCCAAGATCAGGCGCCGGCAGCGGCACTGAAGATCGCCTACCTTTACCGGGAAGACCGGAAACAATTCATCGCATTGTTGCGTGGTGTGTTGAAAAAGTACCCTAAGAGCAGTCAATCCAGTACGGCCCATTTGGAACTCGAAGCATTGGGCGTCAATATTGGTGGAGGCGTGGATGCGGAATAACCTTTGGAAAATTTTGATTGTGGCCGGTTTGTTGCCACTAACCGGCTTCGCGGCGCGCGAAGCCAAGGTGCGCACCGATGATACCGGCGAGATGGAAGCGCAGCGGCTTCTCGACAAATCCCAGGAATTCCTGCAAGCCAAGGAGACTGAGCGTGGCGTTAAGATGCTCGAAACAGTTCTTGAACAATACCCCAAGAGCCGTGTCCGATATGCCGCCAGCCTTGCGCTCGGACGGTATTACGTCGGCGTTCACGACCTCGGTAAAGCCATCGGCTACCTTGCCAGCCTCAAGGCGTTCGACCAGCCGGACACCGAGTTGAGTACTACCGACCGCGAGATTTACCTCGAAGGACTTTACCTGATGGGTGTCGCATATTTTCAGATGCACCAATACAGCACCGCCTTCCCGATTCTCCGTAAAATTACCAACGACTACCCCAATACCGTCTGGGCCAATCAAGCCTACTATTACATAGGCATGTGCCACTTCGCACAGCAGAACTGGGGCAAAGCCATCGAAGCACTCAGCATGGTCGGTACATTTGTTGACCCGAACGGCCCAACTGTTCAATATGTCGAAGCCGGCCGCCGGTTCTACGTAAAAGTACATGATGCAGATTTGCCAGTGTTAACTAGCCTCGGCAAACCAGTCAGCATCACCGTCGAAACCACACACGGTGATAAGGAGGCTATTGACTGCGTCCCGCTCAGCGTTGGTAGTGACATTTACATCGGTTCAATCCCGACCGAGATCGGCACTGCAAAGCCCGGCGACCGCATCCTGCAAGTTCTCGGCGGCGACACGATCACTACCACGTATATTGACACCAATGACGAAGCCGGCAACATCAATGTCCCTCGCGTCGCCAAAGTCAAAGTTGTCTCCACCGGCGCAGTCACCTTTACGCTTGGCGATTACGAGACCCGTGCGACCGCTGCCTTTTTCGATCAGCCACTATTCATCGTTTTGCAAGATGCAGACCTCGATACTTCCGACGCTGCTGATACCGCAACTGTAACCGTCATTTCACGGTATCAAGACGACGACGAGACTGACGCCGCAACGCAAGGTGTGAACGTGGATAAATTGCTCGAAGCCGGCAAAAAGCCATTCAAAATCCGCGACCAAGTAACAGTGAAGCTCACCGAAATCGGCACGCCGCCGGTTCATACTGGACGTTTCGCCGGTAAGATCACAATTGCCGCTGCGGAAGCCGGTAAGCCAGTTGATCAGAACGACCAAATCCTTACCTGCGGATCCGACGACGAAATTGTGGTCAATTACACCGACGAACGCCACATTGGTGGCGAAACACCGCGCCTTGTCGATGCCACTCTCAAAATTGGTGGTGAAATTGACAACCGACCGCGCGCCTCACAAGACGTCGTGTCCGACCCGGTTATCAAAGCGCGTAAAAACCTCGTTGAAGCCACAGCGTTTCTCGAACTCGCTCGCATTTATCAAAGCATGGGCTTAATCCAGAACATTGGCTCGATGACAGGCGCTAAAGCGAAAGCTGACGAGGGACTGAAGCGTGTCGAATTTGTCATCCGTGCAACCAAATCCGTGCCAGTCGCCCTCCAACAGGACGCCTTCAAACTTAAGTGGGAATTGCACCTAGCGGCTGATGATTTTGCCAGCGCCTTGGCAACCTGCAGCACCTTCAACCACCTCTTTCCAGATTCGCCGTTTGCAGATCAGGCGCTCATGGGAATCGGTAAGATTCGAATGGATAACAAGCAATACACAGATGCCATCGCCGTCTTCCGGCAGGTGCTCAGTCTGCCAAAATCGCAAGCGAAAGCTGAAGCGGCGTTTCGAATCGCACAAGCAACCGAGTTACAATCCGGCCCCGATCACAAAGAAGCTTCTGTCCAGCAGTACAAGGCCTGTGCCGAACATTATCCCGACAGCGAGTTTGCCGGTGCATCGCTGGCCAAACTTGTGGATTATTACGTCGATACAAAAGATTACAGTCAGGCCAACAGCCTGCTTGAACAGGTTTTTCAAGATCATCCTGATGCAAGCTTCCTCGATGCAATGTTATTGAAATGGGTGCTCGTCGCTTACCGGTCCGGCGATGTCGCCAAAGCTTACGAGAAATGCTCAAAGTTGCTGCTCGAATATCCGGAAAGTTCCTACGCCACAAAAGCCAAACAAATCATGCCGCAAATCGAAGCCCGCCTCAAAAAATGAAACGCTCCTTACTTGTCGCCATCATTCTTGTGACCGGGCTCAGCGCCCGCGCTCAAACCTCAAACGAATTCCGCGCCGCAGTTGAGCGTGTCCAGAAAAACCCTGGTACCGTGTCTGGCGATGACGTCGCCAAGCTCTTGCAGCAAGCCAAGAACTTAAACAGTCCGTACACTGCTGCGGCCGCCGTTAAAGGTTACTTCGCGCAAAATCTCAGTGTTCCGGCCCAACTTCTCAAGGCTGCCGCCGAAAACGCCGCGTTGGCCGGCGATTTCCGGACTGCCGCGTCCCGCTACAAACAATTCCTCCGCACTGCGCCGGCCAGCGTTGAAACATCTGAAGCCGCCGCACAGCTTTACCAAATCCAAGTGGATTTTCTCGGCGCAACAGACGACGCTTACCGGTTCATGGATGAACTCGGGGACAATCTCCGTCAATCCATCGCCTCCAAAAAGTTTGACCGCTGGTTCCTCACCACTGCGCGTGACCGCAAACAACCTGCCGCGCTGGCCCGCCGGTTAGCGCTAATCATGGCCGATCAGATGCCAGTGGAAACAGAGCGTTTCTTTTATTGGGAATTTCTCGACTATCTAATGACTGAACTCAGCGTGCCACGTCCCGAAATTGCCGACATGCTACCGGCCTGCCAGCGCATCGCACCGCTCATTCGCAACAGTCCCCGGGTACAAACGCGTTTCCAATTTCTTGTTGCAACACTCGCCGCCAAAGTGAATCCCGCTGGGGCGCAGGACAACGACTTAACTGCCATCAGTACCGCCGCCAATGCCTACCTTGACGCCGTACCGACCGCTGACACGTTCCGCGAAATCAGCACCTTATTCGCCAATGCCCGGTTCACCGAACCGGCCTATACTCGGTTGCTGACCGTGCGAAGTGAAATTTTCATATACGCCTTCCAAAAGTTCAGCGATGCCGAACGCGCGGCTTTTATGGCACGTGTGGATGTTGCCGGCGCATTAGCCAATCCGACACAATGGACCGACCTGGCCATTAAATATTCAGTATTGTTCCGTAAATCACCCAGCAGCCCGAACCTGCCATTTATTGCGACTAACGATGTGGTGCTATTAAAGAAGCAAGCCGAAGCCCTGCATGGCGTACCGGGCCGCAGCGCCGCGCTGGTCAATACACTCGCTGCCGGTGACGCGCGTGGCGCATGGCTGACACAGCAAGAATCTTGGAATCTGTCCACTACGGAGCTTTACGACTTATTCCGCAGTCTGCCGTCCGAAACGCCGGGCCGGTTACAGCTTAAATTTGGCGCTGAGCAAACCTGCCAGACGCCACTGGCATTCTTCAATCTCGACGCTGCGCGGGATTACATCACTTTCGCTTGGCGGTTTGGCGATAAACCCAAGCTGGCAGGTTATCTTCACGCGCTCGATTGGTTGCCATACACGCTCGAACAGCGCAAGGCTGTTTTTGGTGTTGCCCTGACTGAATTTAAACAATGGGCCAACACCACCCGTCTCGCACTCGATGCTGCGCAGAAAACTAAAGACGCTGTTAAAATCGCCGAAGCCGAGGCACAGGCTGCGTTAATCGTGCCAATCGAAGAGCAATTCAAACAAGTCCTCGACCCAACCATCGGCGAGTTTGGCAAGCCGCCCACGCCACTATGCCAAGGCTTGGCTAAATTCATCATCGCCCTGCGTATGAAAGACAACGTCGCACTCCTCGACGCTGCGCACGTCATCTACGCACTCGTCCGCGATTACGACATAAAGCGGACGCCATTTGGTAGCGCGGCACTTGCGTTCCTTCTCCAACCACGCCCGGAAATGTTGGATTTTCAATTTGAAATCCTCGCTGACCAACTCGCCCGGTATGAGCCGCAAGGTTCCAACCGTGCGCTCCGTGAAACGCTCGCCGCATTACAGACCGGCGACCGGGTCCGTGCCCGCAGAATTTCCGATGTACTCGCCAAAACCCTGACCGACCAGCTTGCAAAAAATCAGTTCAACCGGGAAGTCTTCGATTGGTTCCGCGCTTCGCGGCGCGCTCCAAGTGGAGTTGAGCAAAACTTGCATTCCGAAGTACTCGCCAAAATGATCGAGCAAAAAACACTCCTGCAATCAGATTACCGGATTGAGCGCAGCGCGGCTTGCACTTACCAGTGGCTTATCGTCAATGAATTCAATTCACTCGCAAAAGACTTCCCGGTGGGAAGCTACTTTGATGCAATATATGCTGACGAAGTACGTCGTACGCGATTTATCGATGCCGCGTTCTGGGTCTACAGCACCGATGAAAAACATCTAGGTGCGAATGCTGCCGCCGAGGTGCTTGCTGATTACGAAAAATACCCGTTTGGTTACGACGGCGAAAAGAATGTTTACGGCCGGCAACAATTTTTTGACATCCATTGGCGCGCGATGGCTGCTGACTCAGTGTTGCGTAATGCGCTCCTGACCAAGCTCGAAACTTTTGGCTGGAAGACCAGGTTTGATGCTTACGCGACCGGCGCAGCGTGGATGTATCATGTTGCCGACGCGAGCACCGATGCCGGCCGCAAGCAATACTTCGCCAAACTCGACGCATTCCTGACCGGCGCCGCCACCATGCCGGCGCGCGTTACACCGCCAAATCTGATTCAATTGGCCAGGCTGAATCCGGCCAAGCTCAGCACCGATGAACTGAACTGCCTCATCCGCATTTTTACCAACAGCGCACCTATCACTTGGACTGCCAATAATTACTACGACACGCTCGAGCAGCTCGTCTTCGACAATCTCCGCGCACAGAATCGCGCCGGTGAATTATTCGCGCTCCTGCCGCATTTCTGGAAAATCGCCAAGGACTCTGGCAACCCGACGTTTCAGCGCGCGATGGTACAAGCCAGCAACGCGCTTGATGGCGATCTGGCGGCGGTCAATTCTGCTATCGGCCTCGACTTGATGGGTAGCACATTGCCAGATGATGCGCGCAATGCATTGCTTGCACTGCACTCAAAATCACTAACCACAATCGGTGCGGTCATTCCGGTTGAACGCGGTGATCGCCGCTATCCATTGTTTGCCGCACAAGCCGCATTCCTCTCCGGTAAACCCGACAGCGCCTGGCAACAACTCACCGGCAGCAGCGACATGGCTGGCCAGTTGTATAAAGAACTCGACCCGACCTTCACAATTTGGCTTGTCGAGAAAAACACCGAACTCGGTAATTATGATGACGCCGATGCTTTGGCCCGAACGTTGATTCAGTGGGTGGACTCCGCACCACAGAGTTTCGATCCAGAAATCCGCGCCCGTTTACTGGTGGCGTTCGCATCCATCTCGTTTGCCCGGCAAGAATTCCCGCGCGCCAGGGCGCAATTCGAGCAAGTTGCCACAGCCAAAGACTTCGCCGGCACTCAGGCAAAACGCGATGCCGAGTTGAAAGTTGCCGAAGTAGATCGGCTCACAAAACATTTCGATTCTGCAACTGACTTATTGGAAAAACTAGCACGTCGGAAAGATGCATACCTACAGGCACAAGCCAATTACCAATTGGCGCTAGTGAAATTCGACCAAGAATTGTACCCCGAAGCCCGGCAATGTATCGATCAGGTATTTGCCATTGAGCCGACCCATGCCAATGCCCGGATTCTTGAAGGCAAGCTCTATCTCAAACTCAAAAAGCTCGTTGAAGCTACCGAAGTCCGTGTCGGTCTCGCTGCCGACCAGCAAACCATCATCCCGGGCGTTCCACTCAAAATCCAGCTCGAAGACCGTAACCTTGCGACAGCCGGCAAGTCCGTTAACATCGAGGTTCGCGTCTGGGCCGATTCTGGTGACGAGGAAATTTTCAACCTCCTGCCGTTCGGCGATTCCAAAACTAAGTTTGAAGGCCAACTGCCAACCATGCTTGGTGCGCCAAGAAAAGGCGACCGGGTATTGCAACTCCTCGGCGGTGACATAGTCCATTTCGATTACTCTGACAAATTCAAACAACTTCATCCCGCCATTACCGGCAAGTTGGCCAACAACATCACGGTGGCAGCGGATGCGGAGCTATTCATTTCCTCCGGTAAGATTCTCAGCAAGGCTGAACAGGAACAGCGCGCGATCGAAGCCATGATTCGAACACGAATGGCAATCGATGAAACTGCTGCACCAACGGTGGCATTGAGTACTATCCGTGCTGATAACGAAATCAAACCCGGGGCGCCAATCAACGCCAGACTTATTGACCCCGCCGCTAGCAAGACTGCTGGCAAGAACATGAGTGCGGTCCGCGTCACCACGACCAGCGGTGACCGGATTGACGCATTTGCACTAGAGGAAACGGCGCCATACACCGGTGTCTTCGAAGGTAAAATCCCCACCGCCTCAGCCACGGCCACGGCTTACGCGTCTGATTCCGAAGAAGGTCGCGAACCAAATTTTGCTATCGCGCAAGGCGACTATCCGGCATGGGTTGCACTCGCTGATAACCGGCGCCCGAAAGTTTTTAATGTGGATATGAACGACAATATCGCACTTGGCAAGCTGACGATTCTTGCTGATGTACCGGGCCGTCGTCTCAAGAGTTTTGTCATTCAGACTTCGCTCAACGGCAAGGAATTTGCCAATGCCGGCACATGGCCAACTACATTACCGGCATGGGACGGCGCGGCGCGCTGGGAGATTGTTCCATTTACCGGCACGACACCACCGGCTGCACTCGATCAATTCCGCGATTACCTCGATGCTGGCTACATTGCCGCCGGTGTAACCAAAACTTTCCGCCCCGGCACGGAGAAATTAACATTCGCGGTTGATGGCTGGAATGTCGCACGCTGGTCAGGCGCGTTTCAACTGTCGGCGCGTCAGTTGCGAAACTTCCGTGTGAATTTCAACAAGCAGGTCAAGACTGTCCGGTATCTTCTCACAGTGGATGGCCAACCGGGCCCCACTACGACTGAAATTAGTCGTTCTCTGGGAAAAGGCCTGCACCGGCTCGACCTTTACATTTGCGCCCAGCGCAACGTGCCGCTGGATTATGAACTACTAGCCGAAGGTACAACTTTTGACGCGAAATGGCCGGCGGAATTACCGGCGCAAATTACGTCAAACGCAACAACAACTGCATTTGCTGCGACATTCGCACCCGGCAGCCGGGCGCGAGTGCTGCGGTTATGGCTGACGGATTTTGAGACTGATGCGCCGGCGATTAAGAAACTGACATTGACCAGCGCAACTGGCCAGCCGGTGTTGCCGGCAGCTATGGACGTTGGAAGCACGCGCAAAAACCAGACTTTGAAAATCGTGCCGGGCGACCGGATCACAGTGACATACGACAACCCACATGCGATTTCAAAAGACAAGCAATCGGTTGACGCAAACCTGACAGCCACCTACCACAACGCTACGTTGAGCGCCTGTTTCATTGACAGCATCGTGGACTCAAGTGGCAATCGCAAGGCGCAATATATTCCAATGCGTCGCTTCAAACCCGGTGACACCATTAATGTCTTCATCAATGATGCTGACGGCGATGTGAGCGATGCGCCCGACAAGTTAAAATTCTGGGCACAAGCCGGCGATGGCAAACATGTCGAGTTGGAAGCACTGGAAACCGATGCACACTCTGGCATTTTCATTGGCAAAGTATTCCCGGTCGCCGGCGCACCAGGGCGGCCAGCGGAAATCACCGTTGGCAAAGATGAAGATGTGACCATTGGCTATCTCGATCAGGAAAACACCGATCCCGGCATTCCTTGGGAACGTACGTTTACAATCGAACAAACAGCCGAGACAATGCCAGTCTTGCGCGCTTACGACATCACATCACGGCTACTGACGGAAGCGGAGTTAAAGATTGTGGCACGCAGCACAGAGGCACGCCACATCGAAGAATTCATCCCGGTAACACGAACAATTAATGTGAATTGGAGCAATACCACTTCTTCGGCGTTGATCGGCTGCCCGCTGATCGCCGAACTGGTGTACCCGACTGTCGCACAGTCGTTTAAAAGTGAAGCCACGCTATTTGTACAGGCCGGCAAACCACAAGAATTCGACCCTAAATTACCGGGCACTATCACAGTCCACCGGCCAGTTGGTGATGCCGGTATGATTAAGCCACCGCTGGGTTACCGTGAGGTGATGTTACGGACAAATCCGAAAGCACGCGATCCGTTGGAAGACGGCCGGTTCACGTTCATTGTTCCACTCAAACTTGGCACAACAACCACAAATGCTGATGATCTCGTTGAGGTCAGCATTCTCGTACCGGTCATCGACCGGCACGGCGATACCGCGTGGCAGGGAACCACTGTGAAAGTGCCAGTGCTTGGTGTCGCCCCCGGCGACGAGGTTCGGGTTGCATTTCAGACCAGTGCGACCAACTGGGTCACACAACACGTGGCACTGAAAGCCGATGCGTTTTTCGACGTAATGGAGCGTCGCTATCAGGAACCGCTAACAACGTTGCACATCGGTGAGAGCATGTATTTCCGATTGATTGATCCAATGCGGGATGTATTGGATGGCAAGGGTCAAGTGGACATCACACTGGTGGCGTCATCTGGTGCGAGTAATACTGTGAAGTTAACCGAGACGTTCCCGCATACCGGAATTTTCAAGGGTAAAGCCGACGTGGTCTTTGCCGGCGACGCGACTAAGACAAATGAAATGGACGTATTACCGGTGAAGTACGGCGATACGGTGCGCGCGATTTACCGAACCGGCGAAGTGGAACGAACAGTCGCGATTTTTAAGGGCGCGACCGGTCAAGTGCTGCCGTTCACAAAACGGTTCCAAGATTCAGAGATTGCAGTGGAGACGCAGTTCACGGTGGCGGAAGCGTATTTTGAAATGGCAAAGAAACACCGGGAACTCGGGCAGGAAGATTTGGCGCACAAGGAAATCGCACAGGGCAAGAAGTTGCTGGAGGAAGCGATCCGCGATTATCCAAACACCGCAGCGCGGGCGCAGGCGGATTATCTACTGGCTGACCTAGCGTACGAAGGCGCTAAAGATGTCAGCGCGGACGAGGCAAAGAAACGTTACACCGAAGCAATCGTGCGATTCAGCGACATCGTGGCGACTTACCCCGACAGTACATACGCACCGAAAGCGCAATACAAGAAGGCATTGATCTTCGAAAAGACCGGCCAGATGGATCAAGCATGCGAGGAATACGTCAAGCTTTCGTACCGGTATCCTGACAATGAATTGGTTGCAGAAACCATCACCCAACTCGGCAAGTATTTCCGGAAAAAAGGCAAGGATTTACAGGATGCCGCAAAGGCGGAGACCGACAAGGTCGCCCAAGAGCATGGCAACCAGCAAGCACGCGACATGTTCAAGACCGGCGCACAAGTATATGGCCGGCTGGCACAGCGATTTCCAGAACACAAATTTGCTGGTGCGGCAACAGTGCTCTCTGGAGAATGTTGGATGCTGTCAGAGGATCTGCTGAAAGCCATCGAAGTCTTTCGTCAGATTATTGATGAAAAGAAGGCTGAGCCAGATTTGATTGCGCGAGCGATGTATTGGGCTGCCGACTGCTACACGAAACTGAAACAGCCGGATTACGTTAACGCTTACCGGTTATTCAAGCGCTTGACGTGGGATTATCCCGAAAGCAATTGGGCAAAGAATGCGCGCGCCAGATTGACCGAGGACGCACTCGCGCGGGTCGAACAAAACGACACGGCAACCGATAAATGATGACCAACGGCGAACAGAGCTTACTTGATGCTGCAGCGCATGGCGAAACGCCAATTGTGTTGCTAAAGACCAGTTCAACAATGGATGTTGGACAATGGTTTTTGAATGGCCGTGTATGGATCGCATGTTTTGCTGAGCGCGTGGTAATGTTCGCGGCCGGCAAGCGACCGTATGCAGAGGAGATACCGGTGGCAGAATTAGCGAAAAGTTTTTATAATTTTCTGACGGGTGAGTTAGCGCTGGCACCGGCACTGGCAGCAAAGGTCCGGCGGGTCAAACTCGCACCGTTAGACGCAAACAAAATTTTGGAGCAAATCAACCGAAAGGAAGTCAGTCATGCTTGAATCAATTGTCCGCCTCACGATGATGATCTCGTTGGGGATTGGCAGTATCGTCGGATTCGCGGTGTTGTTGGACCGGTATCTGGCATTTCGCGCCAACGCCAAAATCGACACCCGCGCGCTACGGGCCAAAATCCTGGCGCTGCTCGCCGAAAATAAGATTGGCGAGGCGGCGACGGTGTGCGCCAACACGCCCGGGCCGGTATCGGCCGTGTTGCTGGCTGGCTTGGAAGCGTATCAACGCCACAAGACATTCACCAGCCGACCGGAAGCGATTTCAGTTATCATGAAAGAGGCGATGGAAGAGTACATGACCCACGCGATGGGCGCGGTGGACAAACGGCTCTACCTGCTTGCCACCATTGGCAACGTCGCGCCGTTGCTCGGCATGGCCGGGACAGTCACCGGCATGATCAAGGCATTTGCCGGTATCGCCGCCGCCGGCGCCATCAGCCCCGGTGCGGTCGCCGGCGGCATTTCGGAGGCGTTGATCAATACCGCGGCCGGCATCGTGCTCGCGATTGTCATGGTCGTGCCGTACCACATTTTCATGAACATGGGCGAACAGATTCACCTCGAAATTGAGGAAGCCGCCGCCGAAGTTCTGGAGTTTGTCTCGACGGAAATGGAGAAGCCCAAGGCCTGACCGTGAAAAAACCACGCCGCGCACTCACTCGCGAGCCGGAGATTCCGGTCGCCTCATTTGTCGATCTCGCGTTCCTATTGAACATCTTTTTCATCATGGTCACGAGTTTCGCGGAGTTTTCCGGCGTGATTGCGGACGTGCCGTCGGCAGAACGCTCCCAAGCCGTCGCCGAGCAGACACCGACCATTGCGATTCAGGAAAATAAATTCACGTTCAACGACAAGGAAATCTCTTTGGCTGACCTAAAACAGCGATTGACCGAACTCAACCTCACGAACAAGACTGGCGAGGCCAAAGTGGTGTTGCTCGAAGCCCAAGGCAAGATTCCGTACCAAGCGTATTTTGAAATCATGGCCGACGTGAGCGCAGCTGGCGGTGTCATCGGTATCGTGCAGGACGAAGGCGGCCAATGAAATACCAGCGCCCGCCGGCCAAACACATCGAGATCCCGGTTGCCAGCCTTGGCGACATTGCCTTTCTGCTAATCACGTTTTTCATGTTTTGCAGCACCTTCTCGCGAACCGGTGGCGGCAAGATTGCACCTCCACAATCCCCGCACCTGACCCAACTGCTGGAAGGCAAGGTCAGTGTCGATATTGACGAAGAAGGCAAGATTTACGTGCAAGGTCAGATTGTGCCGGATGCCAATGCCGTTGAGACCTCCGTCAGCATTCTCATCGAAGGCGCGACAACCGACCAAGGCAAAACCGTGATGTTCAAGTGCGACAAGCACGTTACCAAACAAGTTTTTGAGCCGGTCCTTGGCGCGATTGCCAAGGCCGGCGCCACCATCGCCGCTCTCGGCGAACGACCAACCGACAAACAGGAAACACAGCCATGAAACAAGAAGGCTTTGACATCAAAGTGGGCCGCCGCGGCCCGGATAAATTGCTCACGACGTTCTCGAAAAGCCCGTTTTGGATTTGGGTGAGTATGTCACTTGTGATCCACCTGAGCATTTCCGCGTTCATTTCCTACGGGTTTATCCGCGACAACTATATTGATCCGGAAGGGGCCGTAGCGCGCAAAGCCGCTGCACTCGCCGCCGCCAAACCCGAACCGCCAGCGGCACCAAAGCCGGTCGCACCCAAACCGGCTCCACCGGCCGCCGTGGCCCCCACTGTCGCTGCCACACCGACCAATTTGAATGACCGGCTGCTCGAAGAACGGAAAAACACGCCGGTCGTCAAACGCATCACCGAAACCGCCAAACCTGATGAGATTCCCAAGCAACCGACTGATCTCGGCATTTCCCTCGACGATACCAAACTCAAGTAATGTCGCGTCGCGCACCACAACTCTGGCCCATCGTGTTCAGCGTGCCGCTCGGCCTGCTGGCGGCGGTCTGTGCCCATTACGCTGTCATGCTGCCGTGTCTTTACACCGACGCGCTCGACGAAAACCCCGCGTTCCGGCTGGCTTTCCAAGCCGAGGGGGTTCATGGACTGACGATCTTCCTTGCGAGTGCCGCCGGCATCGGCGCGGTGGTGTTTCTAATCGGTTTTTTTCTCGGACTGAAACGCCGTCTCACAATCATTCGCCGGTGCTACCTCGCGGCCTATGTACTCGGCGTGATCTATCTCGGTATCGTCTCGAAGATCGTCTGGCATATCGTTGACTATAAGTTGCCGGTGCGTGGCATCGTCACCAGTTCGGTGACCGGATTTTTCTGGTGGTATCAACTGCTCTGGCCCGTCGCAGTCGTCATGGCGCTATTTGGATTCCTGCATCTCCAATCCTGGCGGCGCCACATCATCAACGCCTTTACCGGGGCGACCGAATCCGCGCCGGCCATGGGCGACCTCGTTCTCGAAAACCTCCGCACGCACGGACGCGACCCAATTTACCGCAAGAGCATTTTCTCCAGCCTCGGCGTGCATGTAATGGTGATTGTGGTATTGCCGTGGCTGTTATCTTTGCGCGGCTGTGTCACGCCGTACCGAGTACCGAAAGGTAGCGGCACTCCGACTGGCGGTGGCAATCCGCAAGGCACCGGCATCGCCCAGCAGTTGATGCAGGTCAAGATCGTCAAGACAACGAAAAAGAAGAAACACAAGCTTCTCGTCAATCCGCACTCGTCTATCTCATTTAATTTGCCGGGTATGGACGATGCCGGCACGGACAAGAACCTCGAACAGGAGGCGCAAGTCACATATCAAGCAGATACATCGCGCGTTGTGGCTGGAGCGGCCGGCAAGAACGGCCCGAAAGGCGTGGGCGGACGCGGAACCGGCGGCGGACTCGGTGCGGGCGGCGGCACAACCGGTGGTTGGCCCGATGGCATGGAGAACGCACTCGTGCGGTTTATCCGGTTGGAATACGACGGCCACGCTTGGGACTCCGGCATGAGCGCGCATGATCGGTCGGACATCAATTTCCTTCAGGAATTTCACAAAGCCACCGGTTTCAAAGTTGCCGCACAAGGCGAGAGCCATCCGATTGGATTATTGCGGAAATATCCAAAAGGCTTCGCACCGCCATTTGTCTTTATGACCGGTGATGGCGGCATCAACGTCTCCGCGTCCGACATGCAGGCGTTGCGCGAATATTTACTGGATGGCGGGTTGCTATTCTGTAATTGCGCCAGCGCACAATTTGACCGGAGCTTCCGCAGTTTCATTCAACAAGTGCTACCGGGCAATCCGTTGCTGGTGATTGCCGACGATGATCCAATTTTTCAAGTGCCGTACTCGTTTCCCAACGGCGCGCCACCGCTCTGGCATCACGGCGGTTTTCGCGCGTTGGGCATCAAGTACAACGGCCGCTGGGTGGTGTTCTATCATCCCGGCGATATTCTGGACGCATGGGCAACCGGCCATGCCGGCATCACTGATCGCAATCTCGTGACTGAATCTTATGACCTCGGCGTCAATGTCATTTATTATTCGTTCACACATTATTTGGAACTGACTCGGAAATACCGAAAATGATCGTTCGACTTTACGGCTACTTCGGCGTTGTCGGCCTCGCGTCAATCATCGCGTGGGGCGGCGCGCTGGGCTTGCTCGCCACGCAGGCAATGTTTGGCGCGTTTGCACCCAAACGGCAA
>Ga0118677_10002794_pt1 | contig 34348 bp, 19 predicted proteins | sample AliMusrvi5mmetaG_FD_86154 | JGI IMG/M metagenome (GOLD analysis project Ga0118677, IMG submission 86154)
GTTCAGGATGCCGGCTGGGTCGACTTCAAATGGCAGAACCCGATGACCAAGGCGGTCGAGCCGAAGCGGCAATACATCGTTCGGGTGGGCGACTACCTGATCGGCGTCGGCGCTTACGCGCAGTAACCGGCGTCGCCGGTGAAGAGTCACCGGGTGAGAAACGTCCGTTCGTACCCGTAATCTAGCCTGTGAGAGAGCGATGAATCCGCTTGGGCTGCTCAACAACGCATCGATTACGGCAAAGTCCCTCATGTCCACGCTGATCGGCGCGCTGGTGCTGATCGGCATGGCCGGGCTGGCGATCTCCAGCTTTGTCGAGCTGCAACGTGCCGACGGCATGCAGGGCTCGGCGACCGTGCTGATGAGCCAAGCGCGCGATGCCTGGATCGACCTGGCGCGTGGACAGTCCGCATTGTACCGGGCGATCAATCTGAAGTCACAGAATGTCGAGGTGACGATCGTGCGGGTGGCGAAGACCGACGCCACCCAGGCGATCGCCCGCGCCAAAGCTACGCTCGGGTCGCTGCGGACCACGGGCCTGCCGATCGATCCGCAGTTGGTCGCCAAGGCCGCGACGGCCATCGAGCAATATGCCGCCGCGGCCGAGCAGGCTGCCTCGTTCGTCGAGGACGACGCCTTCAACGCCACCATGTTCATGACCGACGCCGAGCAGAAATTCGCCTCGGCGCAACAGGATGTTTCCGCCCTGGTCGGTGCGGCCGTGGAGTTGGAAAAGGCGTTCGCCGAGCAGATGGTGGCGATGACGCATGCGCGTCTGCTGACCATCGCGATCGGCGCGGGAGTGGCGGTGGTATTGCTGGTGGTGGTGTCCACGCTGTTCGGACGGCTGATTTCGCGGCCGATCGTCGCCGTGCGCTCCTAAGCTGGCAGCTTAGCGGCCTCAAACACGCCTACCGCTGGCCGTGGCCCGCCCGCCGCTACCGGTCCGACCTGCGCGGCATCCGCGGATGCAACCTCGCCATCTGGCGGGACGACCTTATCAAGGTCAATGGTTACAACGAGGCCTTCACCGGCTGGGGCCGGGAGGATTCCGAACTGGCCGTCCGACTGATGAACACCGGCGCGCGCCGCCTCGATGTCCGTGGCTGGGCCATCTGCTATCACCTCTGGCATCCGCCGGCCAGCCGGGCCAATCTAACCGCCAACGACCAGTTGCTACAAACCGCCCAGGCGCAAAAGGCCGCTTGGTGCGACCCCGGCCTGAACGCCCACCTGCCGAAAGGCCAGCGCTAACCAAAGCCCTCGCACCCGGGCCCCAGTGCGACGACAAACTCCCCCTGTTTTCGTGCTCCGATCGCGCTTTCGGGAGATTCTCGGGAAGGGAACGGGCGGAAAGCCGGACCTGGGGCCTTCGCCGGCTTGTGGGTGGCTTGGAGGTGGCTTGGGGGTGGCCTCAGAGTGGCTTGAGGGTGGCCTCTGGGTGGCCCCGGGGTGCCTACCGGTTGGCTACAAGAGAGCCTGCGGGTAGCTTCCGGGTGGCTTCAGGTCGCGAGCTTCTAGATCTACATCATGCCTGGCTTGGATGAAATCCGTCCCGGCCCGAATTCCGTTCGAGGTTGGAAACTCGGCGGGGGAGATCCGATATCCAACCTCCAATTAGAGATTTTTGTAAGGAATAACCAACGACGTTGGTTTAATATACAGATAGCCCATGAGCCCCGAACGGAACACCGACGACTGCCCGGCGGACCTGATCCCCACCCGCAAGAGCTTGCTCGGGCGCTTGAAAGATTTCGAAGACAATGAGAGCTGGCGCGACTTCTTTGACACCTACTGGCGGCTGATTTACGGGTTTGCCACCCAGCGCGGTCTTAACCACGAGGAAGCCCAGGAAGTGGTTCAGGAAACCGTGGTGGCGGTTGCCAAGAGCATTGGCAAGTTCAACTACGACCCGCAGGTGTGCGCCTTCAAGACCTGGCTGCTCGGTGTTACCCGCTCCAAGATCGCCAACCAGTTCGCCCGCCGCGCCCGCCATGGGGGCGTCGTCAGTTCGCCGCCGGATGAATCCAGCGGCACGGGTCTCCTTGGACGCATCCCCGACGAGCAGGGCGCCCAATGGGACAAAGCGTGGGATGAGGAATGGCAGAAGAACCTCATGGACGCCGCGGTGCAGCGGGTGAAACGGCGGGTCTCTATCGAGCAATACCAGATGTTCGACCTCTTCGTGCTCAAGCAATGGCCCGCGCGTGACGTGGCCAGGACGCTGGGGGTCACCATCGCCCATGTCTATGTGTCCAAGCATCGCCTCTCGAAACTCATCCGGAAGGAGTTCGAGGCGTTGGAGGCGAAGGCTCTGTGAGCCGATGAGATTGGAATACCATGGCCGCTGGCTGCGGATGGTGATCGAGCTGTTCCCAAAGCTGATCGAGATTCGCCGCTACCGGGTGGTGCCGGTGCCGCTGGACGAGCCGACCGGCCGCCTGCTGTGTCGCCGGATTGCCGGCGAGCTGCGACGTCCTTCATCCAGCTCCGGAGGGACGAGCTCCGCGAGTCCCCAACCGCCTCTGATTCCGAAAGGACGAGCTCTGTGAGTCCCCGATCTTCTCCCCCGTCCCGCATCCCCGGCCGTTCGATTCGTTTGATGAGGGCCTCGGGTAATCTGGCCCTCCGGCCAGGGTGGTGTCGTATGATCGGCAGTACCTTTCGCGCGGACCAGAAAGCGGCAGAGGACAGCCGCACTCCAAGACGCTTCGCGTTTTCTGGCACATGGTACAACGCGTCAGCGTCTTGGAGTGCGGCTGTCCTCTGCCGCTTTGGCTCGCAAGTAAATCGGCAATTCTGAGACACCATACTTGTCGCATGACCTCAGCCACCAGCGCCGCCACTCCGGCACCTTTTCCCCCGCCTCGGGTGCCGGATCACGAACTCATTCGCCGCATCGGTCGCGGGGCCTATGGCGAAGTCTGGCTCGCCCGCTGCGCCATCGGTGCCTATCGCGCGGTCAAGATCGTTCACCGCCAGTCCTTCGCCCACGACCGGCCGTTCGAGCGCGAATTCGAGGGCATCCTTAAATTCGAGCCCATTTCCCGCCGGCACGACAGCCAGGTGGGCATCCTTCACGTCGGACGGGGTGAGGACTGTTTCTACTACGTGATGGACCTGGCCGATGACCAGGCCACCGGCGGCCAGATCAATCCGGACCGCTACGCGCCGCGCACGCTCAAGAGCGATCTGCTCTTCCACGGCCGGCTGCCGTTCGAGGAATGTGTGCGCATCGGGATCGCGCTGGCCACCGCGCTCGAGAATCTGCACGGCAACGGCCTCGTCCACCGCGACGTGAAGCCTTCGAACATCATCTTCGTCAACGGCGTGCCCAAACTGGCCGACATCGGCCTGGTCACGGGCGTGGACGCGACCCGTTCGTATGTAGGCACGGAAGGCTTTGCGGCCCCCGAGGGACCAGGCTCGCCGCAAGGCGACCTTTACAGCCTCGGCAAAGTGCTTTATGAGGCAGCCACGGGCAAAGATCGCCAGGAATTCCCCGAACTGCCCACGCTCTTGCGCGAACTACCCGACCGCGATGGGTTGATGGAGCTCAACGCCGTCATCGCCCGGGCCTGCCGGCACGATCCCAGGGACCGTTACGTTTCCGCTGCCGCGATGCGGTCAGACCTGGAGTTGTTGCAGAGCGGCAAATCGCTTGCCCGACTCCACCGTACTCAGGAAAAGCTGCGGTTCGTGCAGCGCGCCGGCGCGGTCGTCACCGCAGTTGCCGGCCTCATCGCGGCGGGTTGGCTTTGGCAGGCGCGGCAAACGCACCTCGTGCGCGAACTCGCCGCGGATAAATCACGTCTGGCCGCGGAGAGAACACGGCTCGCCGCCAAGAGCCGTGAGCGCCTCGTCCGCCTGAATGTCGCCAACGGGGTTCGGGAAATGGACCAGGGCGACCTCGGCTCGTCGCTGGTCTGGCTGGGTGAAGCCCTTAAGTTGGCCACCAAAGACTCCGCGGACGCTGCTGTGCAGCGCGTCCGCATCCATCACCTGCTGGCCCACCACCCGCGGCTGCTGCATGTGTTTCCCCATCCGGCCAGCGTGCATTCGGCGGCGTTCAGTCCCGACGAGCGCCGCATTGCCACCGCCTGCGGCGATGGCGCAATTCGAATCTGGGACCCGGATCAGGATGCGAAGCCAATGGCGGAATTCCGCCAGGATGGACCTGTCGAGGCCGTGCGATATACTCCGGATGGTCGGCGCTTGTTCGTGCGGCAGCTCAATCTATCGCGGAAACTCGAGCGCGTCGCGTTGCTGGATGCGGCCACCGGAATGCCTGTGTTCTCGCCGATCACCGATGCGACCAGTTCCGCCCTGAGTGCCGATGGCCGCTGGCTCGCGGTAGGCAAGACGAATTGTTCCGTCCAAGTGGTCTCCACTGAGACGGGGCAAGTCGAGGCCGTGGCGGTTGGGCATGAGGATCGAGTTGTAATGCTTGGCTTCAGTCCGGACTCATCGCGACTCCTGACCGCGAGTCTGGACCGCACGGTTCGGCGGTGGGATGTTACCACGGGCAAACCCCTCGGGGCCCCACTGGGACACGCTCAACCGGTGGTGCAGGCGGTCTTCAACCGCGATGGGAGCCGGATTGCCACGGCCACCGCCGCCGAGGGCTCGGGCACCGCCATCCAAATCCATACCTGGAATCCCATGAGCGGCGCCGCCCTCGCCAAGCCGATTCCGGGAATCGAATCGTGCGTCATGCTCGCCTTCGACCCCACCGGGCGGCGTTTGCTGACGGGCGACAATAGGGGCACGGCGATGATTTGGGATGCTGATTCCCACGTCGCGACGGCACCACCGCTGCGCATGGACGGCAGCGCCCTCTGTTTTGATCTCAGCCCCGACGCTGCTTTGGTCGCCATCGGGAGCGAAGCGGGAACCGTCAGGATTTGGGACTCCGACACCGGCCATCCGGCCTTTCCGCCCCTGCACAATGCGGGCCGGACTCAATCCATCCAGTTCAGCCGAGACGGCAGCCGGTTGCTGACTGCCAGTGAGGATGGGACGGTGAAAGTGTGGGATTTGACGCAGCTTCCGGACGACGGTGGACTGAGCATGCAGGCTTTTACCAAAGGAGATTCCGTGGTCTCACCGGATGGCCGCCAATTGTTGCTCGGGGTGGTGGACGTACCGACCCGTATTCGACTTGTTGATTTGCATCCACCCAAGGAGGCCCCTACCCCAATCCCCTCGGCTGCTGCGGTCTATCCCAGATACTTGACGTTCGATCAATCGGGTAGCCAGTGGGCGGCCACCGTCGGTTACCCTGGTTATTTTATTCTGAGTGGGCACTACAAGAGCAACCCGTCTGTGGCGGGACTTTGGCGTCGTGAGGGGAACCGGGTTGCGTATTTCGCCCTGCCCCACCAGGATACCGTGCGGGGAGCCTACTTTCATGAGGATGGTAGCCAAGTGCTCACCTTTGGCGACGATGGCGTAACGCGAATCTGGAATACCGCCGATGGCTCGTTGCGACAAACCATTCGTCGGCCGGCGGAAGACGGGGCATGGCTCGCGGTCAGTCCCGACCTGCGCACGGCCATTGCTGTATCCGGAGACGAAAGATCCCGGCATATGAATTTCCGCGAGGTGCAGAGCGGAAGGTCCCTGGGCCAGTCGCCCAAGGCCAACCCCGATATTAACGTCGCGCGGTTCAGCCCGGACGGAAAACGCGTCGCGACCGCCGGTGACAACCAATGCGGCCGGATCTGGGACTCCCGTTCCGGCCAACCGCTCACCCCGTATTTCAAGCACGGCGGTGCCCTCACCTGCATGGAGTGGAGTCCGGACGGTCGACGGGTGGTCACGGCGGGCCTCTCGCCTGAAGTGAAGGTATGGGATGCCGCCACCGGAGAACTGGCCCTGCCTCCGTTAGTGATGAAAGCCAAGCCGGTGGACGGCGTCCGCTTCAGCGCGGACGGCCGGTTCATCGTAGCCCACAGCGACGGCCGTCAGGCGCGCGTATGGGACGCCGCGAGGGGGGAGGCGGTAACGCCCCTGCTGCCACACCAGGACAACGTCTCCGCGGCATTTGTCACCGCCTCCCCCCAGTTGGTCACCGTGAGCGCTCAGTGCGTCGTGCGAGTCTGGGAATTGAAGGAAACAGCGCATTCCGCACAGGATGTGTCGGATTATGCGCGGCTGCTGGCCAGCGGTTCTCCCAACCGATCCGGCTCCTTCGAGGTCAGCGGAGCCGAAGAACTGGCGGCGCTCCTGAGCTCCCTGCGCTCGCGTCAGCCCGACCTGTTCGTCGTTCCCTCTGACCGGTTGCGCGAGTGGCACCGGCAGCAGGCGCGGAATCCGAAAACGCTGCTCCGGGCATACGCGGCCGTGTTCCATCTCGAACGCCTCGCCCTGCTCGCCCCTGAAGACAAGGCCATCGGCGAGCATCTAAAGGCCAGCCGCGCTGCCCTGGTCCCGGCCCGCGACCCGGCCACGCCGCCGCAACTCCTCGACCTGGGCCGCGCCTACACGCATTCTTTTGACTTGCTGCAGCGCCGCGACTTCGCCGAGCTGCCGCGTGGACGCCAAATCCTGGGCGGCACCGAGTTTGACCTGCGCGGCCTCATCCAGCTCGATCACCGTGCCGAGCGCGCCGACCAAACCGGGCCGTTCAACCCTGTGGCGGTCATCGAGGTCGGGCAGCGCTGCCGCACCCTGCATTTTCTGCAGGCCACCGAGGGCGATCCCCGCATCAATGGCAGCACCGTCGCTCGCTGGGTCATTCACTACGCCGACGGCTCGACCCGGGAATGGCCGGTCCTCTACGGCGAGCAGGTCCGTGATTGGTGGTGGTGGCCGGAACAGGAACCGCTGGAGGCGAATCAGGCCACCATCGCGTGGCGAGGGCGCGCGTCCCTTTGGAACCTCCCCGGCAACCGTGGCGTGCGCCTCTTCAAGGCCAGTTGGACCAACCCACAACCCGACCTTGAAATCACCCGGCTCGAATACCGAATAGGCGAGACCGCTTTGAAACCCCTAGTCGTCGCCGTTACCGCCGAGTAGTCTTCCCGGATCCTCCGGAGGGACGACTTACACGAGTCCTCAAACTCCCAAGTGCGCAAGTCCCTATCCTTTCCGCTGCAACGCGCGCCCGGCTGTTCCGTTCATTAGCTTAGCCGTATCCATGCAATTGAACGAAGGCCCGATCAACCGCAGAGACTTGGAGCAGCGGAGCCGCAACCAAAATGCGAGCGCCCCTTGAACCGCAGAGACGCCATGAACGCGGAGAAGACAGCAGGAGAGAACATCTTGCTCGATATGCGCGATCCTGGCCCTTTGCACTGCGATGGCCGCAGAGGTAAATCCGTCTCGGCCACTTGAAGTTAAGTCACTGAATGGTGGTCGCGTTGAGCAACTTCTTCCTTGCTCATTTCTCCGCACTGCAATAGTCGAAGTTGTTCGCAGGCTGCAAAGAAATGCTGCGGTTTCCCCCTTTCTACTGACCAACTCCCATAAGTTCGGATTTGCTCGGATTTCCGGCACAGCCCATCAGCGTTTATCTGCGTAATCTGCGGTCAACCTCCGTTGCGTCCTTCGCGTCCTTGGCGTGAGGTCAGAAGTCGGAGTTCCGTAGTCCACCTTCGCCCATCGGATGGGAGAAGGGCTGGGGATGAGAGCTACCGGAAGCGACATCCGTGTCAATCCGTGTTCATCCGTGGTGAATAATTCGGTTGCGGCTTTACCGCGCTGCGTCGATCGCGTCTCTGCGGTTTGTGGCACTCGCCCGGCCCGCATAGACACGGATTAGGGCCTCGTGTAACTCGGCCCTCCGGAGGGTTCTGGAAATACTTTCACTTTTCTGTAAGGTCCGACCTCCTCCGCCGGTTTAACCCTCTGTGTTAAATAAGGACAATTATTCAACAAGATTATGAAAGACAAAAGCAACCCTGCCTCGGCTGGGCAACGACATCGGCCTCGGGGAACAGCAGCAAATAGGTATGAAACAAGCAACAGCACTCAAACAGACCAAAACAAAGAGAGACGACACATGAAGACCTCCATATTCCAAAAGTACATCTGGCTTTGCCTGGCGGCGACGCTAGGCCTGGCGCAGCCTGGCTTGGCTCAAGTGAATCTGCCGGCGATCAAAAGCACCACGCTGAGCGGCACCACACTGACGGCAAAGGTCGTGAACTTCCCCAGCGGCCCCCTGGTAGTCCAATTCAACGGCAGCACGGTTTCCGCCACCTATAATCAGACCGCCCAACAAATCACTGCGACACTGGCAACGGTACCGCCGGCGGGCACGTATCTCCTATCGGTGGCCAAGCTGGGGCTCGTCTTCGCGACGGCCGACGTGACACTCGGCGCTGTCGGGACGCAAGGCCCGGCAGGGCCGGCGGGACCGACGGGCCCACAGGGCGCGACGGGCGCCATAGGATCGGCTGGACCATCCGGTCCCCAGGGACCGAAAGGGGATCCTGGTCTAGCAGGTCCGCAGGGCCAGCCAGGACCTCAGGGATTAAAGGGCGACAAAGGTGACCAGGGCGCGGTCGGTCTTACTGGCTCCCAAGGGCCCGCCGGTGCTCAAGGTTCCCAAGGCCCACAGGGTCCGGTTGGTCCCGCGAGCGCTGATGGGGCGACGGGGCTCCAAGGCTCGAAGGGTGACAACGGCGACAAGGGCGATGCTGGAACTTCCTTTGTCTGGCGCGGAGCATGGGGTAACAGCACCGCGTACGCGGCGAACGATGCGGTGTCTTTCAACGGCTCCTCGTACCTCGCCACGACAGCCAGCACAGGTGCTGAGCCTGCAAGTTCGCCTTCGTCCTGGCATCTGCTCGCGTCCGTAGGGGCTCAAGGCCCGGCCGGACCCCAAGGACTGGCGGGTACCGATGGGACTCCCGGGCCCCAAGGCGTGGCTGGAGCGGCGGGGCCGGAGGGTCCTCAGGGTCCGAAGGGTGACCAAGGGTTTTCTGGAGCTATGGGGCCGGTAGGTCCGCAAGGACCTCAGGGCGCGACTGGCGCCATCGGTGCTACGGGCGCCGCCGGCCCTCAGGGTCCCCAAGGGCCTGCTGGTGCCGACGGAGCACAGGGTCCGCAGGGCGTCGCTGGTCCGGCTGGTCCTCAAGGGCCGACTGGGGTGACTGGAGCGACCGGCGCGACCGGCGCGACCGGGCCTGCCGGCCCTCAGGGGCCGCAGGGTTTGGCGGTGAATCCGCTGCAGGTGGCATTGCTAAAGTGGGGCGTGAATACGACCACTTCCATTGGCGGGGGGGCCCAAACGTACGGCTTGGCATTTGATGGCGCGAACATTTGGGCTGCCAACTCAGGTGCAGGCTTTATAACGAAGGTCAGAGCGAACGATGCCACAGTTCTTGCCACTTATGGTGGCTTCCCGACACCGGTCGCTATCGCCTTCGATGGCGCATCCATTTGGACTGCATGTGGCGGTGGCATAGTTTACAAATCCCGCGCCAGCGATGGCGCAACCATTAGCGGCTTGGGTGTTGGCTCTTCGCCAACCGCCCTTGCTTTCGACGGCGCGAACATGTGGGTAGCCATTTCTGGCAACTCCACGGTCCTGAAGCTGCGAGCCTCGGACAGTGTGAACCTTGGCACCTTTGCCGTGGGCGCACTTCCAATGGCGCTGGCTTTCGACGGAACAAACATCTGGAGCGCGAACGCCAACGCCAACACCGTCACAAAACTGCGCGCCAGTGATGGCGCAAATCTCGGCACCTTTGCCGTGGGAACGACCCCTCAAGGGATCGCGTTTGATGGCGACAACATCTGGGTGGCAAACCGAGGCAGTGGGTCCGTGACGAAGCTTCGAGCTAGCGATGGCACACTCCTCGCCACGGCCTTGACCGGCGGCTCTCCATTCGCGGTCGCGTTCGACGGCGCGAATATCTGGGTGACCACCAGCGGCAGCGGTCAGGTTTTCAAGCTTCGCACGAGCGATGGTGCGACCCTTCTTTCGCTTAACCTTGGTGGATCGCTTCAGGGGGTCGCCTTCGACGGGGCCAACGTTTGGGTGAGTGATATTGCGAACGGGCTCCTTCGCAAGCTCTAATCCGGCGGCTGCCTTTGGTGGCTTGGGGCCTACCGGCGCAATACTCTCCGGCTGACGGGGCCTTCCCGTTAGCCGGAGTCTTCGTTTCTGGCCCCTCGGAGGGACGAGTTACACGAGTCCCCATATCCTCCAGGGCTCAAACAGGGCCTCGTGTAACTCGGCCCTCCGAATCCTGCGGACCGGAGGGACGAGCTCCGCGAGTCCCCAGCAGCTCGGCTTTGCTCTTGAAGCCGCCACGCCATTCGTTCAGTCAGGGCCTCGTGTAACTCGACCCTCCGGAAGGCCTCTGAGAATATTCTCACTTTTCTGTAAGGTTTGGCCTCCAGCGGCGGTTTAACCCTCTGTGAGCGATAACAACAGCTATTCAACAACATTATGAAGAAACAGAATCATCTCCTCCTTGGCGCCGCCCTCCTGCTCGCGCCGCTCACCTCGACCCTCGCCCAGCCCACTTGGGAAACGGTGGATGATTTCTACCCCGGTGCCGGCGCCATGCCGAGAGGGGTCGGCGTGGATGCCCTTGGTCGTGTGTTTGTGACTGGAAGCCCCGCGGTCGGTTGGACCGTCCGCGGCAGCACCGACGGTGGTGCGACCTGGGCCACCACTGACACCTTCAGACTCACGCCGACCGGCAATGCCAACGCCGTGGGCCTGGCCGGTGCGGTTCCAGGCGCTGACGGCCTCAACCACGCCGTGGTACGCGAACTGGCGATCCCATAACCCAGCCTGGGAGAACCAAATTCCTGTCCGAGACTCAAAGAAGCCATGAAGACTCCGCTCCCTTCAGCCGCCGCGGCAGCCAGCCTAGCCGGCGCTCTCCTGCAGTCCGACTGCCTGTCGATCGCTTTGGGCTGCGCCGCCTTCTTAGTCGGCGCCCAGCCCGCGCGCGCCGCCGTGACCGAGGCGTGGGTTCAGCGCTACGGAAGCGACGAGCAACCTCAAACAACCAAGGTCGTCTGCGATGCGCTAGGCAATATCATTGTGGCCAGTGAGATATACAGCACGAACAATTCCACGAGTACCGACATGCTCACTACCAAGTACTCCGGTAGCGATGGCTCTGTGCTTTGGCAGAAGCGCTACAACGGGCCGAATACCAAGGGGAACAGTTGGGAGTACCCCACCGGCCTTGCGCTGGACGGCAGCGGTAATGCGGTTGTGACCGGGCCCTCTTTCAACGCAATTTGGGACTATGGCTACGATTACTACACGGCCAAGTACGCGGCGGCGGACGGCGCGCTGCTTTGGGAGAAACGCTACAATGGGGGTACTGTCGTGGGCGGGTCTGACGACGTTCCCCATGCGGTGGCAGTCGATAGCAACGGCAACGTGGTGGTGACCGGGGAATCGTCGGTGAATCCAGCTCCCGGAGTATATTCCACGGTCTTCTATACGGCCAAGTATGCGGCGGCAGACGGCGCGCTGCTCTGGGAGAAACGCTACAACGGTCCTGCCAATAGGGACGATCTCTTCTCCAGCCTGGCCCTCGGCCCCAACGGGATGGTCGTCATTGCGGGTTCTTCGCTTGGCGGCTCCAGCACCGACATCACCACCGTCGTTTATCGCGAGAATCTCCCAGCGGTTTTGATCGCGATGGTTCCCGAGGGAATTCATATCCACTTCACCGGCGTCCCCGGCAGCAGTTACAACATCGAACGTGCCACTGCCGCAACCGGCCCTTGGAGCACCATCGCCACGCCCACGGCACCCCTCGACGGACTGATCGAATACACCGACACGAACCCGCCACCCGGCACCGCGTTCTACCGTACCAGCACACCGTAGTTGTTCGGGTCAGCTTCGGATGGACGAGTTATACGAGTCCCCATTGGCTCTTGTCGTGGCGTATCTAGCAGTGCTGCAGTTTGATCAGGGCCTCGTGTAACTCGGCCCTCCGGTAGCCTCTGCAAATATTCTCACTTTTCTGTAAGGTTCGGCCTCTACCACCGGTTTAACCCTCTGTGATCGATAGCAACAACTACTCAATATCATTATGAAGCGATTGAATCATCTCATCCTCGGCGCCGCCCTATTACTCGCGCCGCTCACTTCCGCCAACGCTCAGTCCACCTGGCCCTGGCAGACGGTGGATGGCTATATTGCCGGGCCATCGGGCACGGCGTATGGTCTTGCCGCCGTTGACAACGGTGTCGTGTTCTCCGCCAGGTCCGCCGCTCCCGATCTTGCGGGAATCGCGCATGCGTATGTCCGGCGCAGCCTCGACGGTGGGCAGACCTGGCAGTTGGTGTCGGACCTGCCCGGCAACGGCACGGCGAGTTCCTTGGCCGTGGCGGTGGGCCATTATTCGGGCCTGGTCTTCGCCACGGCGATCATCAGAAACGCGCAGAACCTCACGCGGGACGATTGGGTGACCCTGCGCTCCGCCGACGGTGGCACGACCTGGAGCAAGGTGGACGTTCTGACTCCCCCGAACTTTAAAGCCTATCCCTACGCCGTGGTCGAGGATACAGCCGGACGCGTCTTCGTGGGTGGCTGGTTCAGCGACGCCGCCAACAGGGATCACTACCTGGTTCGCCGCAGCCTCAATGGCGGGACCACTTGGGCCACCGTGGATGACGTTGCCGGCGGGTTCAACTGGGTGACTGGGATGGCGGCCACGCCGACCGGAGCGTTCTCCGTCGGCCGAATCGGGAATGCCTGGACGGTGCGCCGCAGCACGAATGGTGGGGCCACTTGGACGACCGTGGACACGTATCGGCCTGCCGGTGTCAGCAGCTACTCGGCTCCCCAGGGCGCCGCAGCCGATGCCAACGGCAATCTCTATGTGACCGGGATGGCGGAAATGCCCGTTAGCAGTTATGTTACCAAAAACAATGGTCACTGGATCACGAACACGGTCACCGAGGCTCACTGGATCACCCGCAAGAGCATCGACAGCGGCGCCACCTGGAGCGTGGCGGATGATCGCCTGCTCGGCACCAATCCCAGCGGAAGAGCAATGACGGTGGACGCCATCGGCCGCGTGTTCGTAACCGGATCCTACACCATCGGGAGCGGGACCACTTCGACGCAGCACTGGACCACCCGCGCCAGCGCTGACGGAGGTGTCACGTGGACGACCACCGACGACCTGGTCGGCTTCGGCATGTCGGCAACCAGCGATGCCGCTGGGAACGTCTATATCGGTGGAAGGGCACTCGGCGACAGCACCACCCCCAGCGCCACCGTCCGCAAGCTGGCCGCCCCGTAAACCCGGAGGGCCGAGTTACACGAGGCCCTAAATAAATCCAAAACCCACGTCACCCTGTCATGAATACGCGCACTGGCTACTTTCGCCTCGCGGCCCAGACATCCGCACTCTCCCCTTGCCTTTGCGCCGCGCTCGCTTGCGCCGCGCTCGCCTGCGTTGCCCAGCCGACGCGAGCCGCCGTGACGGAGTTATGGGTGCAGCGCTCCAGCAATCTAATAAGTAACTCGCAGGACCGGGTCGCCTGCGTCGCCCGCGACGCTGCCGGCAACATTATTGTCACCGGCCAGACCGACGACGGCGTATTGGTTTCCGGTCTTACGATCAAGTACTCCGGTGTGGATGGAGCCGTTCTGTGGCAAAAGCGCGACAATGGGCCGGTCGGTGGGGGCGCTATCCTGAGTGCCCTGGCGGTGGATGTGGATGGAAATGTCCTGGTGGCGGGCAATTGCGTCAACGGAACCAACATGGACGTTTACACTGCCAAGTACGCGAGCGGTGATGGCGCACTGCTCTGGGAACGCCACAAGAATGGTCCTGCGGGCGGCTACTCTGCTGCGAATGCCCTGGCTGTGGAGACCAACGGTGATGTTGTGGTGTCGGGATCTATCGCCGGCCTCACCAATAACACTCATTATACCGCCAAATATGCCAGCGCGAACGGCGCGCTGCTGTGGGAACAGACCTCCGGGTACTACTGTTCTGGCGCCAGCGCCCTGGCCTTGGACCGCGGTGGTAACGTGGTTCTAGCGGGGGGGCTGTTCAACGGGACGAATACTGACTTCTTCATAGCTAAGTACGTTACTACCAACGGAGCGCTGCTTTGGCAGCAACGTTACAATGGCCCCGCCGGCGGCGACGACATTGCGAATGCTTTGGCAGTGGACGGCGTTGGGAACGTGGTAGTGGCGGGTTCTTCGTACAACGGAACCAACTCCGCCTTCTATAGCGCCAAGTATGCGGCCGCGGACGGAACTCGACTCTGGGAACAACGGTTTAACAGCACTGACGGTCGAGGTTGGAACGACTCTGCCCATGCCGTGGCGGTGGAGACAAATGGCGATGTCTTGGTTGCCGGGTCCATCTATGGCGGCAGTTCTTCCAGGAATGATATCTACACGGTTAAGTATGCCAGCACCGATGGCGCGCTCCTCTGGGAGCAGCGGCATGATGGCCCTGGAGGCGCGGATGATGGTGCTGCGGCCATTGCGCTCGACAGCAGCGGAAACGCAGTCGTGACCGGGTATGCCGTCAACACCCTGGGGGTCAGCATTTCCTATTTCTTCCGGGATTATTATACGGCTAAGTACGCGGCCGTTGACGGCTCCCTGCTCTGGGAGCAAACCTACGATGCGGTTGGGGCACAGGACTTCGCGGTCGCGGTTGCGGTGGATGGCAATGACGATGTCGTGGTAACGGGTCAATCGCAGGGCGCATCCGGGACCAGTTGGGATTACTACACCGCCAAGTACTCCGCCGTCAGCGGCACGGTCCTTTGGGAGCAACGCTATAACGGGCCGGGAGGCAACACCGATTACGCCAAGGCCGTGGTCGTACACCTCAACGGCGATGTGGTGATTGCGGGGCGCGTCACCGGCGCCGGGGGTTACTTCAGCAGCAACGGTTACTATTTGCCCTACTATGACCTTTACACGGCTAAATATGCGGCAGGCACCGGGGCGTTGCTCTGGGAGCATCGCTACCACGGCCCGGTCACCCTCAGTGACGAGAAGGTGGCCGTGGCCGTAGATAACAGTGGCAATGTGGTGGTGACGGGAACGCTCGTGGACGGATTCGCTACCCTCCCGTACGGGGGCACGGGCGAGACCATATATACAGCCAAGTACGCAGCAGCCGACGGGGCGCTGGTTTGGGAGCAAACCTGCCATGGAGGCGTCGGTGATCGCGACGCTGTCCGCGGGCTGGCCCTGGACGCGAGTGGCAACGTCATCATCTCAGGGAGCGTCGCCTACCCTAACGCCCTGAAATCGACAGACCTCTATACCGCCAAGTATGCGGCGGCGGATGGGTCTTTGCTGTGGGAAAACCATTACAACGACCAGTGGAATGAGGATGATCACGGCTACGCCGTTGGGGTGGACAGCCACGACGATGTCGTGGTCACAGGCAGCACCTATAACGGCAGCACATTCCCTTTCTATACCGCCAAGTACGCAGGGAAAACGGGTACACTCCTCTGGGAAAAGCGCGGGACCGGAAACGGGCAGTCCCGGGCGTTGGCCCTGGACTCCAATGGCAACGTCGCCGTAGCAGGCTATGTCGACGCCGGCGGCGGCAACTACAATTATTACACCGCAAAGTACGCGGGCACGAACGGGGCACTGCTTTGGGAAAAGCGCTATAATGGGCCGGCCAATGGCGACGACGGCGCCACCGCGGTGGCGATGGATGCCAGCGGAAACGTCGTGGTGACCGGGTATTCCTGGAACCGAACAAATTACGATGCCTATACGGCCAAGTATGCCTCAAGCAACGGTGCACTCCTTTGGGAGAAGCGCGACAACGATCCCAACTTCTTTGGGAGCGGCTTTGAGCGCGTTGGCGGGTTGGCCGTGGATGCCGGCGGCAATGCGCTGGTGACAATGACGGATCTCGGCGATTACTATACGGCCGCCTATGCTGCGGCGAACGGAGCGCTACTCTGGGAAAAGCGTTACCAGGGGCTGAGACGAGGGAAGAATCACGCCCGCGCATTAGCGCTAGGCCCCAATGGCAAGGTTGTCGTTACCGGTTGGGGTGATGCCGGTCCGGGGGGATCCGCCATCGCGACCGTCCTTTACCAGCAACCACTGCCGCCGGTGGCTATTGATCCAGCCCCTAGCGGCATCCGCCTCCGTTTCACCGGCCTTCCCGGCCACAGTTACAACATCGAGCGCGCCCCCGCCGTCACCGGCCCGTGGAGCACCCTCGCCACGACCTCCGCGCCACTCGGCGGCCTAATTGACTATACCGACATGAACCCGCCGAGCAACAGCGCCTTCTACCGAACCAGCACGCAATAGTGCCGAGAGATCATGGCCTCTTGTTTTATGCGGCAATCCACCACCACACTTGCCAACGGCGGCGACTGGCAGGCTACCCATGTGACGCCGACGGCCGTTGGGGATCAGAACGCGGTCACGATGAGTCCGTCCGGATCGCGCGGTTTCTTCCGCCTGCGCGGGCCATGACGAAGCCAGCCTGAAGCCCGAGTTCGATGGGGACCTGAATCTACACCATTTCCGAATCACACTATCATGAATAAACGCCCTTGTAACTTTCGCCTCGCGGCTCTGCTGCTGGCCTTCGCCGCGCTCGCCAATCCTGCATCCTCCCAGCCGATCGCCCAGCAGGCCTATCTCAAAGCCTCCAACACCGGGGCAAATGACTACTTCGGCATTTCGATGGCGGTGTCGGGCGACACGATGGTTGTCGGGGCGCCTTATGAGGCCAGCAACGCCACTGGAGTGGACGGCGACCAGACCGACAACAGCGTCTATAGCTCCGGCGCGGCTTACATCTTTGTTCGCAGCGGAACGAACTGGGTCCAGCAAGCCTATCTCAAAGCCTCCAACCCCGGGCAGAACTACGACTTTGGCTCCTCGGTGGCAATCTCAGGCGACACGGTGGTGGTCGCCGCGCGTTATGAGTCCAGCAACGCCACTGGGGTGAACGGGGACGGAAGTGACAACAGCGTCAACAGTTCCGGCGCGGCCTATGTTTTCGTGCGGACTGGGAAAACTTGGAGCCAGCAAGCCTATCTCAAAGCCTCCAACACTTCGTTTAATGACCAGTTCGGCATTTCGGTGGCGGTGTCGGGCGACACAGTCGCGGTCGGGGCTGCGCTTGAAGACAGCAACGCCACTGGAGTGAACGGAGACCAGAATGACGACAGCGCTTCGGAATCTGGTGCAGCCTACGTCTTCGTACGCAACGGGACGACTTGGACCCAGCAGGCCTATCTCAAAGCCTCCAACACTGGAGGGGTTTACGGGATTGAGTATGGTGATTACTTTGGCTACTCCGTGGCGGCATCGGGCGACACCTTGGTGGTCGGGGCTCCCGGCGAGGGCAGCAACGCTACCGGGGTGAACGGCAACCAGTCCAACAATAGTGCAATCAACTCAGGCGCGGCCTACGTTTTCGTGCGCAGCGGGACAAACTGGACCCAGCGGGCCTATCTCAAATCCTCCAACGCCGAGGCGGATGACGGCTTCGGCATGTCGGTGGCGATGTCGGGTGACACGGTAGTGATCGGGGCAGATGGCGAGTCCAGCAACGCCACCGGGGTGAACGGCAATCAGAGCAACAACAGCGCTTTGTACTCCGGCGCGGCATACGTGTTTGTGCGCACTGGGACGACTTGGAGTCAGCAATCCTATCTCAAAGCCTCCAACACCGGGGCGGGTGACTACTTCGGCTCCTCGGTGGCGGTGTCGGGCGATACGGTGGTGGTCGGGGCGGCCGCATTTGAGCTGCAAATTGGGCAAAATGGCGGTGCCGAAGATAGCAACGCTACCGGGGTGAACGGCAACCAGTCCAACAATAGTGCCGTTGACTCTGGCGCGGTTTACGTTTTCGTGCGCACTGGGGCAACTTGGAACCAGCAAGCCTATCTCAAAGCCTCCAACACTGGAGGGGTTGGCGGTTTGCAGCATGGTGATTACTTCGGCAAGTCGGTGGCAATGTCGGGCGACACAGTGGCGGTCGGGGCACCTGGGGAGGCAAGCAATGCCACGGGTGTGAACGGCAACCAGAGCAACAACAGCGCCTTGTTCTCCGGTGCAGCCTATCTCTTCACCGGTCTGGGCATTGGCCCCCGGCTCGCCGTCGAGCGCGACGGCACCGGCGGCTGCTTTCTCCGCTTCACTGGCGCGCCGGATGTCACCTATCGCGTGCAGCGTGCCCCGAGCTTGGCCGGCCCGTGGTCCGCCGTTGTCACGAACACCGCCCCCGCCTCCGGCCTCATCGAGTATCACGAAACCGCCCCGCCGCCCGGCGCCGCCTTCTACCGCACCAGCACTCCGTAGAACCAGGGGCCATGGCTTCTGACATCACACAGCCCGTTTAGAAACCATTCGACGCAATAACCTGCGGCGCGCACTTCGGCCAACCATGAGGATGCGCTAATGAACAACATGAAGAAACGCATCCTCGTAGTGGACGACGAACCTGCCATCACACGCTTGCTGAAGCTCAACCTGGAACGGACCGGCGATGATGAAGTCGCGACCGCCTCGTGGCCGCGAGTCAGTGAGGAGATGATTTAGGAAGGCTGCAAGCCGAGTTTTGTCTCAGCAGTCTATAGAAGTCCCGGAGAGCTTTGATCAGGGGGTCTTTGTCAAACAAGAATCAAGCTCCGGCGAGGGCCATGCCGCTCCGACGGAGCTTGAGCGAATCATCGGGGGCACGGTCACTATAGGCATGTCGCTCCTGCAGGGGTTCGACCATAGCTTGGCTCGTATTCCCAAAGAAGGGATTGAACCAAGCTAGGGTTGACCCCCTTTGGTGTTAACCCTGTCATCCGATTCTAGCTCGCCCCCGGCTTGAGACTGCCAGGTTCGCTACATTGACCGGGAGGCTTCGGACCCCGAAACACAGCGCGTCCAGGGCCCGCTCTGGTGGAATACCTGCGGCCAAACGCAGGGCTTAATCACGATTTATCCATATTAAGCAGTGAACTTTGCAACTTCATGCCGCGACCGAGGCCACCCTCAGGCTCTCTGGTAGCCAACCGGTAGGCACCCCCGGGGCCACCCGGAGGCTACCTGGAGGCTCTCGAGCCTGCTGATTGCCAAGAGTTTAATGATGCCAAGGCTGTGCACAAGGGACCGTTGCGCTGCCTCCACCGTAAAGAGGTTCGGGAGATTGTCGTGTTCTCGGTTGGTTTGTTTACTCCCTCAGCCGTCTGCGGCGCAACGACTGGGAAGACGAAGCCACAGAGCTCAGCGAGGTTGTTCCAGTCAGCCCCCTGGCCACCCTGAATCGGACAGGCGTCCCCTTTGTCCAATGGCCTCTGCTCAAACCTTGCCGAGCTCTCTTGGCGGTCTGGCTTTGTCGCCGCTTGCCCACGCTGCCCTCGCCGGTGCTAGGGGCGTTGGCCCGGCGGTTGGCGTTGGCAGGAGTAGCTTCTTTGGGGTTCGGGAGGTAAGGTGGCTAGCCTGGGCCACGTCCAAGGTTGGAGCCGGTGACCTGCGCGTGGCTAGGGCACTGTCCTGGGGGTGCCAGCGTGGGGGTCGGTTGTAATTCGGTTGTTGTTCGGTTGTACTCCGGTTGTATTCCCGTTATTCTTCGGTTGTTCCTCCGTTGCATATCCACTGATCTCAAAGGGCCAGTTACTCGGGGTCTTTGCCGGCGGTGGCCTTCACGCCTGACCTTTTGGGCACGCTCCACGCTTGGCAGGGGGGTGGAATTCTCACCAACCGCAGCGATGCTAAGATCACCGAATTCCCACACCGGATCGCTGAAAGGTGTTTGTTCGCGTGTGGTCGACAGTGCCGGGATGCACTGGGCAGGCGAAGTAAAGCATTAGCGATCTGTTGCTGGGCAGACCAGCGTGCCCACTCGCCCTTTGAAAGCCCGGATTACTTGTGGCTTAATGAGTCCTGATCTCGTATCGTTTGCCTTCATGAAAGCGATGCTTGCGGCAGCCAGCCGCGTCCCTCTGGCTAAACAGGTTGAATCATGCCCGGATTGATTGCCATCGTCGGCCGGCCCAATGTCGGCAAGTCCGCCCTGTTCAACCGCATCGCTGGTCGGCGAATCGCTATCGTGCACGATCAGCCGGGGGTCACGCGCGACCGCATCACAGCCGAAGCGGAATGGAGCGGGCAGCCCTTTACGCTGGTGGATACCGGCGGCATCGGCCTGCTTCGTCGGGAGAAGTCGAATGATGTCATCGTCAAGGCGGCACTCGAACAGGTGGAACTTGCCATTGAAGCGGCCAACGTGATCATACTCGTGGTGAACGTTCAGGAGGGTGTCGTGCCGCTGGACCGTGAGGCAGCCGCGCGTTTGCGGCAGAGCAGCAAGCCGGTCCTGGTCGCCGTCAACAAGGTGGATACCCACCGGGCCGAAACCGCCGCGTCCGAATTCTCCGAACTCGGCTTCGACCAGATCTTTCCCGTCAGCGCGATTCACGGCGAAGGCATTGAACCGCTGATGAAAGCGGCGATGGCGGTGTTGGAAGTCGGAAGCCCGAAGTCCGAAGTCCGAAGTGAGGCCCCGAACGAGACGGAGGGGACAGATGCGGATCACGCATCACGCATCACGGATCAGGCTCCCCTCAAGCTCGCCATCGTGGGCCGCCCCAACGTGGGCAAGTCCTCCATCATCAACGCGCTCACGCAGTCCGAACGGGTCGTGGTCAGTCCCATCCCCGGCACGACCCGCGACTCGGTGGATGTGCCGTTCGAAGTCATTACCGAGGGGGTGCGGCAATCCTACTTGCTGATTGACACGGCTGGCCTCCGCAAGACCAAAAGCGTGGATAACTCCATCGAGTTCTACAGTGTTAAACGAGCCGAGGAGTCCATCAAGCGCTGCGATATTGCCATACTTGTCCTGGACGCCGAGGTTGGAATCACCGAGCAGGACAAGAAGGTCGCCGACCGGATTGTAGCGGCTCGCCGTGGCTGCATCGTGGTGGTGAACAAATGGGACCTGATAAACGACGCGGTGCGCAAAGCGCGCGTGGAGGAGATTGAGCGCCGCCGAACAAAGGAGAGCCGGCATGCGCCCAACGTGATGACCACGCTCTCGGAGTTTGCCGAATGGGTGCAGGAACATCTGTTCTTTCTGGACTATGCGCCGGTGATCTTCACTTCGGCCAAATCCGGCTTCCACCTGGATCGCCTGCTCGAAGCCGTGCGTTACGTCGCCGCCCAGTTGCAGCAGAAGGTCCCAACGGCTATTCTGAATCGCACCTTGCGGGATGCCGTCGAACGCCGCCAACCGGTCAGTACGCGGGGCCATCGTTTGAAGTTCTTCTACGCGACGCAAGTCAGACAGGCGCCGCCCACGTTCCTGCTGTTCGTTAGCCGCGATGAGCTCTTCTCCGACCAGTACAAGAAGTACATGGCCGACCAGATGCGGCGCGCCTTCGGCTACGAGGGCTGCCCGATCATCCTGGCTGCAAAAGCGCGCCCGAAGACCATTGAGTCCGTGCGCAAATTCAAGCCCCGAATCAAACCAGAGGCAGGCGGAGCGCGGAGTTTTCCCTGCGCTCCCCGATCTGTGGGCGAAAAGCGACGTCCACGAGGGAATTTTGGAACCTGATTCCGGGGCTTTTCCTCAGCATATAACGTTAGCGTAGATTTTTTCAGAATTCTCTTGTTCCCCCAACAGGTGGTAGGTAAGTTGATAGTGTTACCCTACTAATGGGGTATACGCAAGGCCTCGACAAGAGGCCTAAATGCTTTAAAAACAGACAGATTTGAATCGAACCTGCCGGATGCCTTGTTTGAAGGCGGGTCCAAACGGGAACAGACGGCGGAGTAGCAGTTGAGAGGACAAAAACATGATTGAAGCCACGGAACAGGTTTCGGCTATTGCATCGACGCAGGGCCGGCGGCGGTCTGCGACCGTCACGGGGACGCGGGCGCTCAAGAACACAGGTGGAGCGGTCAGGAAATCGCTCAGCATCGCGAGGACCTTTAGCGATCCTCGGATTAATCCCTATGATCAACTGGAGTGGGAACGGCGAACCGCGGAAATCACCGACGATGCCGGGAAGGTTGTTTTCAATCAAGAGAACGTAGAGGTGCCCAAAAGTTGGTCGCTGCTGGCCACCAAGGTGGTCGTGTCGAAGTATTTCTACGGCGAGCAAGGCACTCCGGAACGGGAGACCTCCGTGCGCCAGCTCGTTCACCGCATTTGCCGCACTATCGCGGATTGGGGTGTCCAGGATGGTTACTTCACCAAAGCCGACGGCGAGATCTTCTGCGACGAGCTGTCGTGGCTTTGCCTGAACCAGTATGGGGCATTCAACTCGCCTGTGTGGTTCAATGTCGGGCTGTATCACGAGTATCATGTGGGCAACACCTCCAGCCGTGGCAATTGGTTCACCAATCGCAAGACCGGCCGCGCCGAGCGGGCGAAAACGCAATACGAATATCCGCAATGCAGCGCCTGCTTCATCCAGTCCGTGCAGGACAACATGGAATCCATCATGCAGCTCGCGCAAAGCGAGGCGATGCTCTTCAAGTTCGGCTCCGGCACCGGCACCGACCTTTCGCCCATCCGCTCGAGCAAGGAGAAGCTCAGCGGCGGCGGCCGGCCCAGCGGTCCCCTCTCTTTTCTGCGGGTCTATGACCAAGTGGCGAACGTGGTGAAATCCGGCGGCAAGACCCGCCGCGCCGCTAAGATGAACACCCTGCACGATTGGCACGGTGACATTCAAGAGTTCATCGAGGCCAAAATGAAGGAGGAAAAGAAGGCCTGGGCGCTTATCGAGCAGGGCTACGACGGCTCCTACAATGGCGACGCCTACGGGAGCGTGATGTACCAAAACGAGAACCTCTCCGTGCGCGTCAGCGACCAGTTCATGGAGGCCGCCCAGGAAGGCAAGGAATGGTGGACGCGAGCCGTCACTACGGGCACGCCGCTGGAAAAGAAAGACGCCAGCACACTCCTGCACAAGATTGCCGAGGGAACGTGGACCTGCGGCGACCCGGGTCTGCAATACGATGGCGCGATTCAGAAATGGCACACCTGCAAGGGCACCGAGCCCATTCACTCCACCAATCCCTGCTCGGAATACATTTTCCTCAATAACACGGCCTGCAACCTCGCCTCGCTGAACCTGATGAAGTTTAAGCGCGCCGACAGCACGTTCGATATCGAGCGGTTCAAAGTCGCGGCGCAGCTCTTCATCACGGCGCAGGAAATCCTGGTGGATAACGCCAGCTACCCGACCCAGGAGATCGCGGAGAATTCCCACATCTTCCGCACCCTCGGTCTCGGTTACGCTAACCTCGGCTCGCTCATTATGAGCTACGGCCTGCCCTACGATTCGAACGAAGGCCGTGCACTGGCCGGGGCCATCACCGCAATCATGACCGGCCATGCCTATGAGCAATCGGCCGAGATTGCCGCCGTCAAGGGTGCTTTCAAGGGCTACCGCGACGCCCGTTGCGCGCATGTGAGCGCGCCGCAAGCCCCGGACAATGTCGAATCCATGCTCAGCGTCATCCAGCAGCACCGCGAGGCGGTGGAGGAAATACAGCCGAGCCAGGAATTCCATTACCTGAAGGAAGAAGCGCGCCTGGCCTGGGACCGAGCCCTCGAGCGCGGCCGCGCCGTGGGCTATCGCAATGCGCAAGTCACGGTGCTGGCACCCACCGGCACCATCGCTTTCCTGATGGACTGTGACACAACCGGCATCGAGCCTGACATCGCCTTGGTGAAGTACAAGCTGCTGGCGGGCGGCGGGCTGCTGAAGATTGTGAACCGCACGGTGCCCGAAGGGCTGCGGCGGCTGGGCTACAGCACCCAGGAATCCGAGCGCATCATCGCGCACATCGAGAAATACGACACTATTGAAGATGTGACAGACGGAGGCCAAAGCATCTCCAGCGGCTTGAAGCCGACGCATCTCCCTGTCTTCGACTGTGCCTTCAAGCCGTATCGGGGGCAGCGGAGCATTCAGGCCCTCGCCCACCTGAAGATGATGGGGGCAGCGCAGCCCTTCATCAGCGGTGCTATCTCCAAGACAGTGAATATGCCCACCAACAGCACGATTGAGGACATTCGCGACGCATACGTGCAGGCGTGGAAGATGGGTCTCAAGTGTGTTGCTATCTACCGCGACGGCTCCAAGCGGTCGCAGCCTCTCAACACCAAGCGCACCAACGGAAGCGCCGACAAGGCACCGGCCGTGGACAGCTCCGCGCTGGAAGCCCGCATCAAGGAACTCGAGGCCGATGTCACCGATCTCTCCGCCCAGGCCGGCAAACCACTGCGCCGCCGCTTAACCGACACGCGCACCGCCATCACGCACAAGTTCGACATCGCGGGCCACGAGGGTTATCTCACGGTCGGCCTGTTCGAGGACGACCAGCCGGGCGAGTTGTTTATCACCATGGCCAAGGAAGGCTCGACCATTGGCGGACTGATGGACGGCATCGGAACCTTGACCAGCCTGGCGCTGCAGTATGGTGTTCCCCTGGAAGCCTTGGTCCGGAAGTTCGCCCACGTGCGCTTCGAGCCGTCTGGCTTCACCAAGAATCCTGACATCCGCAACGCGGCTTCCATTACCGACTATGTCTTCCGTTGGATGGGGGTGCAATTCATCCCCGGCTTCCGCGAAAGCACCTCGCCGAACCGGAACCAGCCAGAACTAGCCATCCCGGGTTTGCAGGAGGCGGAGAAGAAGACCGTCAACCGGCCCGTCCCGGAGTTGGCCATCTCGGACGACACCGACATTCTGGAGGCAAAGTCCAGCAACGGTGGCAATGGCAAGGGCAAGGGCCACTCGGGCGGTAAACCTATCCAGGCCGACAGGCGGGTGAAGACCCTCAGCGACTCGGTCGCGCATTTCCAACAGGATGCGCCCACGTGTCCGAACTGCGGCCACGTCACCGTTCGCAACGGCGCCTGCTACAAGTGCCTCAATTGCGGCGAGAGCCTGGGCTGTAGTTAGCATGATCATTACAGGGACTATCCCCAGGCGGCCTTCTGCCAGATCGAGCGTTGCGCTTCGCCTCCGGAACTCCTATCTTGTCGGGTATGGGCAGCTTGACCATTGAATTGCCGCCGCGCCAGGGGCGAACCCGTTTCAATTTGCGCCGTTGGGAGGAACTTCTGGCGGACGCCGAATTAGCGAGAATTGAAGGCCGCGTGGAAACCGACCGCTACGGTAACATCATCATGAGCCCTCCTCCTGCACCCTCACATGGCAGTCTGCAATTCGAAGTAGGCCGTTTGCTGAGCACCTTCCTGGCTGAGGGACGCGTGCTGACCGAATGCCCGATCTCCACGGCGGATGGTGTGAAGGCAGCCGACGTTGCCTGGGCCTCACCCAATCGCATGCGCAATCTCGGCAATCGCAAATGTTTCATCCTTGCCCCGGAGATTTGCGTCGAAGTCTTATCCCCTCGGAACACCGAGGCTGAGATGCAGGAAAAGATGGCGCTCTATTTCGATGCCGGTGCTCAGGAGGTGTGGCTTTGCGCGCCTACGGGCGAAGTGAGATTCATCGCGCGAAACGCCACCAGCCCACTGAAATCGTCCTGCCTCTGCCCGACATTCCCCAAACGGGTCCTACCGCGGACATGATGCTGCCGGTTTTGCGTGTCAGGATTTGCACGCCGGTCACGGCTGCCTCCCGTCGCTTGGTCCATCCGGGCCCGATCAGCGCATCAGAATCTCAATCTCGTGCTGGCCTTTGATCGAGGCCGGGAAGAACGGCTTTCGCTGCGTCCTGCCGTCGAGCTTGAACTGGCGGACCCGGGTTCCGGCGCCCTTGATGACTATGTTCAACTGAGCGTCCCGGTACTTCGTATTCGAGAGCGTTAATTCCTGGAAGCGTTCCGGCACCACCGGGGCGAACCGTACACCGTTTTCCTCAAAGGCCATCCCAAAGAGCCCGTGATAAACCATAGAGAGGAACCCTGAGGCGCTCCATAACTGACGCGGTGAGCCATCAGGCTTGCCGTCTTCGGGGCGGTAGAGTTCCATGAATGTGTCATTCTTCTCCGATAATCGGACCAGCGCATCAAGCTCCCGGCCCAGCACCTGCGCGTCGCCCAACTCCGAGGCCGCCCACGCCCAATAGCCCTCGACGAAGGGCCAGATCATCCCATTGTGATAATAGTGGGCGAAGTCGCGCTTATAGTCGCGCCATTCTTCGTATTGCGGCCACAAACACGGGAAGCCCCAGGCCGTCGTGGGCGTCGAGCGCAGGATCTGCCGGGCGCGCTTCGCGTCTGCCACGCCGGTGAGGATGGCGAAGGCTTCGCCCAATCCCTCCATGCGCGGATCCAGCGCGCCATTCTCGTCCAGGAAATAGGCGTAATAGCCCTTCTCCTGCAGCCACAGATGGGCGTTGATCGCCTTCTTCAGTTTAGTGGCCTTCTCGCGCAGGGGACGGACATCTTCGCCCAAGGCCGCCCCAGCCTCTGCCGCGACGACATAGCCTCGGTAATACAGCAGGCAAGTGCTGAGCGCGCAAGTCCGGGCGATCATCTCTCCTTTCATCGCATACTTCTTCGGATAGCCGCTGTTGGATTCCATGAAACTCGCGCAGCCACGAAACAGGCCGGTTTGCGGGTCGTAGGCATCCTGCTCGGCGCGTTTCAAGCTGAGCACCGTGCGATCATAAATTGGCCGAACCAATTCCCGGTCCCCGGTAACCAAGTACAGCGCCCAAGCCCCTGAAGCGCCGACGATGGCGTCCGTCAAATTCGGCCAGCCGGCAAAGTGGCCACACTTGTCCTGATACCAACATTCGCCGATGCCCGCCACGGATTGGGTCAATCCCAGCAGCGTCGTCTTGGACACATCTGGATGGAGCAGCGCGCAGGCTAGTTCCACCGAATAGGAAGTGTCGCGCGTCCAGACCTGCGCCCAATTCTGCCCGGCGAGGAATTGGCCGTCTTTGACATCCGCGGCGATGACCTGCCGAGCCTTCTGATAAGCCTGGTCGTAAGCGGGCACTCCCGAGGCCAACTTAAACGATGCGCCTGCCTCGCCCTGAGCAGCTAATCCCTCCCTTGCGGACGCTGCCAATATCATTCCCAGCGCCGACGCCACCAATGCTCCGTTCTTGAAACTTCTCATGCAGGGCTCCTCTCAATTTGTATGTTCATGCGCGTATCATCACGCACTGGCCCACGCTCGGCAATACTCAATCCTGCCCCAATTGCTGCCTCTCACCGATCGCAATAGCGCCTGATACAAGCGGCTGAACGACCCGACCCTCTCCCCGATAAGAGCCTAGCAATAAGTGACTTGCACGTGACCCGTTCCGATATTCCTTCTATGGTCCTTCTATGATCCTTGTATGGTCTTACTATGATCATCCGGATAGACTGCTTCGTAGGTAAGGAGTAGCTCAATTATAGATCTATTGCTGTAACCGAGGCCTACCCTTGCGAGCCATCCCCATAATGAAGGCTACTCCTGTGGCGCATTTTGACCATGCAGGGCGAGAATCGACGGAGAAACCCACCTTTCATGTTGCTCAATTGCGCTATAAACGCTTGTTTTAGGCCACTTATATTCTCATTCCAAGCTTGGCAGGACAAGTGCGTAGGATCGGAAGGACATTCGTCGCGTACGTGTGGTTACGAGGTTCCGCACCACACGCAATGGACGTCCCACTGCAAATGGGATTAGCTTGGGGTGAGCTTTTTGATAGTAATATTGTTGACTAGCGTCTTTCTGTTCTTATGGTGAATATTGGTGCATATATCCGTGGCGCTCGCAAAAATAGACGGTTTTGGCTGCCGGGACGGTTTTTCGAAGGGCTTTGTGCAGCGTGGACATCCAGAGATGTTTATAGTTGTTTCTATGCATGGTTGCGCCAGACAAGCCGCTCACTGTGGTCGCTGTGGGCTCAGGTAAGCGAGACCCTGTACATGTGTATTTTATTCCGATCCCCAGTCGCTGCCAGGCATGGAGAATGGCAACGGAAAGGTGAAGTCATAATATGAAAATGAGGCCAATAAGAAACCAACACAACGGGCTCGGACGACACCGGGCGTTCACATTAATCGAATTACTGGTCGTCATCGCCATCATCGCCATTCTGGCGGCGTTGCTGTTGCCGGCGCTGACCCGGGCAAAACTCAAAGCCCAGGGAGTCCAGTGCCTAAGCTGCCACCGGCAGTTGGCCTTGGCCTGGCGCATGTACAGCGACGACAACCGGGACCAGTTGTTGTACGCCAGTGGCGACACGCTTGGTTACGAGCCCGGTGTCTGGATGAGCGGGGGGATGGATTTCAATGGGAACAATGCTTCCAATTGGGATCCCAGTGTCGATATTTACAAGAGCCCGATGTGGCCTTACTGTGGCAAGGCCGTTGGCATCTTCAAATGCCCGGCCGACCACTCGTATGTCACGGTCAATGGCGTGCAGAAGCCGCGGATTCGGACGATGGTGATGAATCTTTACCTTGGTGGGTTTAACGGCACGGGGGGGAACGGCGTTTTCGATACGAAGACCTGGCGCCTCTTCAAGAAGAACAGTGAAATGAACCAGCCCGACAAGATCTTCGTATTCCTGGACGAGCGGGAGGATGCGATCAACTGGGGCAACTTCTACACCAACATGAAGGGTTATCCCTTGCTGAGCGCCGCCGGCAATCCTGCGTCCTACTCGCTGGCGGACATGCCCGGGATTTACCACGGCAATGCCTGCGGATTCTCCTTTGCGGACAATCATGCCGAGATCCGCAAGTGGAAAGACCCGCGCACCTTCCCGCCGATGAAGTACCAGAGCCTGATCTTTGATGGCAGCGCGGAGACGCCGAGTCCGCGCAATGCGGACGTGGCTTGGCTGCAGGACCGAGCGACTCGTCCGCTCAAGTAGGGCACCTGGTTTTTTACCCCTGTTCCAAAATCTTAAACCAAACACATCCATAAGAAACTAAGAATACCCAAAACCTATGAAGAACAATCAAGTACTCCGTACTGGTCTGGCTGCGGTTTTGCTGTCTTGCCTGGCGGCAGCAACGGCCCGGGCGGATTATTCATCAACCGTCCTGTCGCATTCACCACTTGCATACTGGCAGTTTAGCGAAGCCGGACCCTCGCCAGCACCCCTCAGACTTGCGAACGCTGGCAGCTTAGGCAGCCTTGGCGACGCCTCCGCGATCCCCAGCGTCACTTTCGGGGTTGGCGGGAAAGTGAACAACGCTGTTCAGTTCACCAATCCGGACGGCACGGGTTATTGCCACTCGCGGGCGGACGTCATGTACAATCCTGGTTTGAATCCGAACGTATTCACTGTGGAGTTTTGGGCTCAACCCAACTCCCTCTATTCGGATAGCGGGGGTACGGGGCAGTGCCCAATCTCCAACTTCAACCCAAACAACTATGGCGGTGGCCGGGTCGGGTGGCTTTTCTATCTTGCGCCTTCCGGCAAATGGAATTTCCGCTTAGGCCTCACCTCGGGTTACGCGACTGGTGGCAATGTCGTGGCAAGCAGTGGTTTGGCTGCCGCGGGGGTCTGGCAGCACATCGCTGTGACGTATGATGGGAGTACCGTTAACATGTATATCAACGGTGCTCTAGCCGCTACGTCGGCATCGGTAGCGACGAGTACGGGTTGGGTGCCGAATACTGGTTCTGTGCTTCGCTTTGGCGGGACGCCGCTGTTTGGTTCCGAGTCCTTTGTCTATTGGCGTGATACCGCCCACTCTACTTACAACTATCTCCCCTGGAACGCAAACCTCAACACCGCCGGCAACCGGGGGTGGGATGGTCTGTTGGACGAGGTGGCCATTTACACGAACGTATTGTCGGCGTCGGCCATCGCGGCACATTTCGCCGCCGCAACGACTCCGAGCACCTACGGAGCAACGATCCTGGCCGACCATCCGGTCGGTTACTGGAATTTTGATGAGGCTGCGGTGACGCCGCCGCCCGCAAGCGCTCTGCCGGTCTCGGCCAATTCCGGAACCGCCGGCAACGCGGCGGACGGCACGAACCAATGGGGTGCCGTGGTGGGCCAGCCCGGACCTGGATACTCAGGCTTTGCTGCAGCCGACAAGGCGGTGACGTTTGATGGTCGCCTTGGCTCTTTCACCGCCAAAGACGCCCCCGAACTGCACTTTACCGGCAACATCACTCTGGCAACCTGGATCAAGCCCGCCGCCAAAGATGGCATCCGCGATATCATCAGCAATGGCTTGGACGACATCGGTTCGGAAACCTTCCTGCGCATCACTCGGGGCGACGGCGTTGGATCGGGTTACTTTTATGAAGTCGGCGTCTGCGATGGGGCCACCGGGTCCTACTATGATTCTGTGCAGTCACCGATTCCCGAAGGCGACATTGGCAACTGGGTGTTCCTGGCCGGGACTTTTGATGGCGCAAACTGGAACTTGTATCGGAACGGTCTGCTAATGGGTCAAAAGGCAGGATATGTAGGCACTAGCGATCAGGACACAGGAGCGTTGAATCTGACCAACACCTGGACTATCGGTTCCCGGGCGTACGCTTCTGCCGAAGACGGCTTTAACTTTGCCGGCTCGGTAGCCGAGCCGGCCATTTTCAATACCGCTCTCTCTGGTGCGGATATCCTGGCCCTTTACCAGGCAGCCCAAGTCCCGCCGGTGATCACGCAGGCGCTTCAGAATCCAGGGACTGTCTTCAATGGCTCCACCGTCTCGTTTTCCGTTTGGGCCGAAGGCAATCCCGACCTCAGTTACCAATGGACCAGCAACGGTGTCCCGACCGGTGTAACTACGACGAATTATGCGATAAACAACATCGGCGTAGGAACCATGACCATCGGCGTAACCGTTACGAACTCTTACGGGAAGAGCTCTGCTTCGGTCACCTTTACGTCGGTGGCCGCCCCGCCCTCGATCGCTAAGCCGATTGCTCCGGCCTGGCGCTTCGAGAGTTATCCTTTTACCCTTTCCGTCACAGCGGGAGGCAGCGCCCCGCTCACTTACTATTGGCTGCAAGGCAGCACCGTTGTCCAGGCGGGTCCTTCCTCGACCTACACTGCCGTCGCCAGCACGGCCAACGCCGGCAATTATTCCGTTATCGTCAGCAACGGGACGGGGATAAATGTCACCAGCGGCCCCGTCGCCGTTACCGTCAACCCGATTCCTTTGGGCTATGTCTCTACGGTGATCGGGAGCCAGCCGATTGCTTACTGGCGCTTGGGGGAAACCAATGGCACCGTGGCCCACGATGGCATCGCCGGAATTGATGGCGCCTACAACAGTGCGACGCTGGGAGTTTCCGGCTATTCGCCCTCTGATCCGGATACCGCTGTCAGCTTCAGCGGCCAAAACAGCTATGTGGGCAACATTAGTGGCACGGCCATCAACTTCGCAGGAACAGGGAAGTTCACTCTGGAAGCGTGGGTGAAGGCACCAACCAGCCCCGCCCTCGCCGACCAGGCTACCATCATCGCCAAAGGCATCGGCGATAGCGGCACCACACGGACTGAACAGTTCGCCCTCGACATTGCGTCAGGGGTTTATCGTTTCTTCAAGGCCAACCAAAACAACACGATCACTTCCGTCAGTGCTGCTTCAGGACCCAATGGCACCTGGCAACATGTAGTCGGGGTTTACGAAGCCAGCGGTGGGGGTGGAAATATGTATATCTACGTGAACGGCGTGCAGGAGGGCCCAGTCACCGCGTCGGCATTGCTGAATATCACCAGCCCGGTTAGCATTGGTTCAAAGCGAACCGGGAACGACCCCAATTACGACGGCACTTTCAACGGCACAATTGATGAGGTTGCCGTTTACGGTTACGCGCTGGATGCCAACACTGTTTACGCCCATTACTCCGCAATCTACGGTTCTGGCACCAAACCTTCTATCGTCACTCAGCCTTCGCCCACCACCAACTACGTCACTCTGTCGGCCCAGTTCTCGACGGTAGCCGCCGGGTCAGTTCCGCTGTCATACCAATGGAAGAGGAACAACTTGGATTTGAGTGATGGCCCGACTGCATCCGGTTCCCAGATCTCGGGCTCTTCGACGCCGAACCTGCAAGTCACTGGCTTAACGCTGTCCGACGCGGGCACTTATGCAGTCGGGGTGACGAACGCAGTTGGCGGTGTGCTGAGCACTGGTGCGCCACTCACTGTGCTGTCCGCTCCTACTGCCACGGTGTCCGTCGGGGGCCTCGTGGCCCATCTGCCCTTCGATGGCAGTCTGAACGACGCGACTGGCCGTGGCAACAACGGCCTCAGTATTCACACCACGACTAATGTCGCCGGCGGCGGTTTCGCGAGCAACGTGGTTGCGGCCACCTATGCGCCGGACGGCAAGCTGGGCAAGGCGTTCCATTACTCTACCGCCGCGGTGAACACCGGCGGAACCAGGTCTATCGGCACCGACGACTACTATGCTACGCTGGGTGTGCGGCCGGACCTGCAGTTCTCCTCGAATGTCAACTTCACCGTGGCGTTCTGGACCCGGTTGCCGCTCAACTATATTGGAGGTGACCTTCCCTTTTTCGCGACGGCGAAGGGGTCAGAGAACAATCCGGGCATCGTGTTCGCGCCCACATACGCCTACGGAACCGCCAGCACGGCAACCGATGCTGCCACTGTCGGCGGAAGTTGGGCGGCCAACATTTATGATCTGTCAGGTAACACGACTAGCGGCGGCCTGTTGCTCTACAGCGCCGATACCGGCAGCATCAACGATGGAAACTGGCATCACCTGGCCTATGTCTGCGACCGCTCCAAGGGGCTTAAGGTTTATCTCGACGGTGCCTTGGCCAGTAGCAGGACGAAGGCCGGCACGACCATCGTTGGCATAGGTAGCATCGATACCGGGCTTTATGCGAACATTGGCCAGGATCCGACCGGCTTTTACGGGGAAACCTGCTCAGGCGACATTGATGACCTGGGCGTGTGGCGCACCGCCCTTGCTCCGCTCGATGTGGCTTCGATATACATGGCCGCCCAGAGCGGATTCAGCTTCACGGGCACTTACACCCCGCCGATGGCGAGCGTGAATATCACCGGCATCTCGGGCACCACCATTAGCTACAGCGGCGGTGCCGGAGCGCAGTTCGTCCTCCTGTCGTCGCCGAGCGCGGGGGCTCCGCTCAGCAGTTGGACGAGGGTGGCGACCAACTCGACGAGTCCTGGGGCCTTCACGATCCCGGCGGTTGGCTCGTCGGCCCAAGCGTACTACAGCATCAAGAGCGAGTAGGCCGCTATTCGGGAAGATCGCATTGATCAAGGCCGGGTCGCATGACCCGGCCTTTTTCCTATACTCTGCGCGGGAACAGACTGAACTTTTTGTCGGGGTGGGGACGGCTCGTCCCCAGTTGCCCAAAAGCAATGGGGACGGCCGTCCCCACCCCGACCGATGGGCCAGCGGAAAGCTCAGATTGTGGCCACGCCCAGTCTAGTCGCCTGGCGGGTTCACTCGTAATCCTGCTCACGGAAGACGATTGCCACGCATTGGTTGACGCCGGCTAACCCTCAGCATTACCTGGGTGGCAGGGCATGTTGGCGAGAGCAGAGGTCCCCTTACGTGCGCCGCTTACTCGCAACTGACGCGGTAGAATCGGCTGGGGCCGGACGGTGCGTTTGTGTCTAGCAGCGTAATAGTGCCACCATTGCCCAGGATTGGCGGCAAGAGGGGCAGCCAAGCCGGGTCGCCGAGGGCGTTCCGGTACTCCAAGGTGTAATAAACTCCAGAAACACTGGGGAGCTGAACGCTGATGTTTGAGGCGGTCACACTCAGGCTGTTCAACGTAAGGGTTGGCGGCACGAGCACCACGGCTGAAGTTGTAGCGCTATTGTTGCCTGGCGTCGGGTCGGGAGTGGTTGAGGCCACGGCGGCGGTGTTCGTGATGGCATCCGGCGTGATAGGAATCACCGCCAAGGCAAGGTTAGTGTCACCGCCCGCCGGGAGCGTACCGAGATTCCAACTGACCATCGAATTGGCGAGTTGACCACCGGCCGAGGCGGAGGAGAACACGACGTTCGTAGGTAGTAGATCCGTTACCGTCACGTTGTTGGCCACCCGCAATCCGGAGTTAGTGACCAAAATGGAATAAACAAAGACCTCGCCGAGGCCAGCGAAACTCCGTTCCGAGGAGAGGCTGATTGCCAGGTCGGTTGCGGAGTCGCAGCACTGGCTGCCATCCTGGACCGAAACGGTGTCAATATACCAGCCCAGACCCCCGTAGAAGTTGCCGATGTCGGTTCCGAACCGCCACTTGAACTGGACGGATTGGCCGGCCGCTGCCGCGGGAAGGTTAACTGTGGTCGTAATAAACCCGCCTGACAAGCCGGCCCAAACCGCTCGGCCGACCAATGGGTTGTCGCTGTTGGTCAGGCTGATGGTCCGATTGTAGCCGCCTCGGAGAAAGGCCCCGCCCGCCGTTAGAATATCCGCAAACTGGCCCTCGCCGATCCGCATTTCGAGTACGCCGCCGTCATAAGCTATGCT
>Ga0118677_10002796_pt1 | contig 34322 bp, 33 predicted proteins | sample AliMusrvi5mmetaG_FD_86154 | JGI IMG/M metagenome (GOLD analysis project Ga0118677, IMG submission 86154)
AGGGTTTCATAACTTTGAAAGTTACCGGGCCAGAATACTGTTTTACTGTGGAAAGCTGGATATGAGAATAATGCAGTGCCGTAGTATTAAAAAAGCTGCCCATTAAATTCCTTAAAGAGCCTATAAAATAAATATATAATCCAAGAATTACCATAGGAATGACCTGAATGATCTTTAAATCCTTTACTTCCAATAGGTTATAAATATCAATTCAATAAGCTGCCCCAATATGTTGAATCGCAATAATATATATAATATAAATAAATAAATAACGATATCTCGCCTCGCTTTGCAGATAACTGAAAGATTTATACAGTGAAGAGAGTGAACCTGTTTTGATGCCAAACATGTGGGTATGGGGGTTCTCGTTTGTAAGAATTTCAATACGTAGCAACTTGGGAAGAAAAAGGTCCATGCTTCTTTTGTCTTATTGGGTGATTCTTATGCACAAGCGCGATATCCATTTTTAGCATTTTTTGAAAATTGTAATTGGAGGTATATTTGATTGAATATGAGGGTTCAATAAAGTGCATTAAGTTCGTTAGCGACGGCTGGCAGTATCTTTCCGAAACAATCAACAGATTCCGATACCACCGTTTTTATTGACATTCAAGGGGGCACCTTCTTTCAATCTTAGGTATTGCCTTTTCGGTTAGAGAGTGATCACTTGCAGTCTTACTCTGATGCAAATCACTTGGATATTGTAATGTTATGAGACGAAAAGTAAATCAACAAGCGCTTAAGGTAACTGTCTACAAATATACTCTAAGAATCTAATCTATTATAATAATGTGTCTTAAAGGTTCTTTCAGCTTTTTGATGTGTGCTTCTGGTACAAATTATGCCACATTGTTATTGAATTTCTTGTTCCGGCTATTATTGTAATATATATCGAGATCGATATTTTAAATATTGGTTACTCCTGTTTGATCGGCTATACGTAGTTATTCGGAAAGCCAATCATTAAAGTTTTTTACTTTTTTATCAGATAGCTTTAGTTTTAGATCATGCTGCTCTATTAACTTAAGTTTCAATAAACTTTGACCTTTGTATCGTGAGTTTATTTTTTTACCTCGTACTTTTTGCATTTACCATTATAGGCTGCTCTCCTGAACCTGAAAAGAAAGATGCTGGTCGTATTGCGGCAGTCGTCAATGGTGTTGAAATTACCCAGCGTGAAGTAGCAGCTCTTTATGAACGCACTGCCACTACTGGAGTGAATGACGAGGTTCGGCGCAATCAGGAGCGTGCTATTTTAGCTGGTTTGGTTCGGGGTGAGTTGCTTGCCCAAAAGGCTGTGGCTGACAAGATGGATCGTTCTCCGGAGTTTGTGTTGATATTGCACGAAGCCCGTCGTCAGGTACTTGCTGGAATGGCTGAAAAAAGTATGCTTGCTTCACTCAAACCCCTTCCTGATGAGGCACTGCAATCTGTTGTTAAACAAAACCCGCTTATTTTCGGCGAGCGTAAGCTGCTTGTCTATGAGCAGGTCTTGATGCCTGTCGTGGATGTTCCCTTTCTTCAAACTCTTAATGATGCAGCAGGCAAGGGTGCTTCGCTTTCGCAACTGGTAGATTCAATTAAAGCTAAAAAGCTTCAGTTTCAACAGGTTACGCAAACACAGTCAACCGACCAGATGCAGCCGGCTATTGCTCGTATTTTGGGCAATGCCAAGCCGAATGTTCCGATTCTTATGCGAGTTGAAGATAAGTTTGCGATGGTATTGATGTTGAAGAGCGCTGTCCCGATTCCTCTGGTTGGAGATGCGGCACTCCAGACCGCACGTAATATTACCGGCGCACAGCTCCGTAATCAGGAGTTCGGTAAAAAAATGAAGGATGTTGTTGATGCATCCAAAATCACCTATTTCGGCGCCTATGCTCCAGGTGCTGTAGCTAAAAAGGGAGCTGGGCCGTTAGTTCCACTTCCGACAGTTGATACCAAAAAGGTTGCCGAAAAAGAATCACAAACCGCTGAGCTTGCCGTTGCGCTTGGAGCAACATACACTTTTGTGGTGTTGCTGCTGACATTCTGGATGCGGCTCTTCCTTGGTAAGTTCTGGCAGCCTCTTATGTCGCATAAGTCGAATAAGGTCAAAGCTGTTCAACCTGAAGGCCTTAGTGAAGATCATCATGAAGATGAAATAATGAATCCGGTATATAGGCCGCCGGTTTATATAAGGTATTTTCTTTACTCTGTTGCCGTTGGAGCTGTTTTGACACTTGCTTATCAGATGGTGCTTTTATGGATTAGAACCCCGGAATGGATCGTCGCTCTGTCAGTACTCTCCGGTCTTTTGCTTGGTGTTGTTTTCACTTATATCTTCTCTCTCAATCCATTTAGGAAGTTGACGCAGAATATGCGTTTTCTCCCTATTCTTTTCTTTTCTTTTTGTCTCGTTGCTCTTGTAATCGCGACCAAGCGCCTTATCGGTTTATGACCCTCAAACCTCAAGTCTCTTGGTATCCCTGGCTGCTGTTTGCTGCTGTTATGCTGCATTCAGTAGTAAAGTATACTCTCTCGCCTGCGATTGAAACTGACCTGTTGTTGTTGTATCCGACTCTATTAGCGGTTTTATGGATGGAGCGCACAAGCATTCTGGAAACATTTAAAGGTAGTGCATTTGGTCATCCTTGGTTAGGATTTGTACTTTTTATCATTGGATCGTTTTTCTATGTGGCTGGTGGGGTGGCTCCGTCATTAGTTGCTGAAGTTTTAGGTCTATTTTTTATCGCAGCCGGATTTGTTGCCTCTTTCGCGCCCTCCAACTATCTTCGTTCAGCACTCTTCATTGCTTTTGCCGGTATCGTTATAGTCATCCTTGGCTCTATTGGTCCTTCGCTCCTGTCGTCCGAGCTGGCAGTTACTTTAGCCGGCCTTTCAGCCAAAGTGCTGAGTGCAACAATTCTGCCGGTTGTCGCAAACGGTGTCACCCTCTATTTTGGCCAATATAGCGCCACTGTCACTAAAGACTGTTCCGGGATGAACTCCATTTTTTCATTGACAGCATTATCGATTCTCTACCTCCGGGAGGGGTTTAATCGCAAGCCATGGCATATTGCCTTGATGGTCGTAAGTATTTTTCCTGTAGCGGTTATTACAAATTTTATGAGGGTCATGTTGGTGGTTCTCGCAACCTGGTACGTAGGTGATTGGTTTGCCCAGAGTATTTTCCATGAAACAGTTGGCGTTGTAGCTTTTATGTTGGCACTTCTCATCCTGACACTCATCGATAAGCTGTTGCTTTTTATATCCTCTCTCGTAAAACCCAAGAAGGGGAGCGCACATGCGGCTGACTAAATACTCTCTTCTTGCTATACTCTTTTCTCTTATTCTCATTTCCTCAGAGATATTTATCGAGATAAGGCAGCACCCAGTTAAGGGTCCAAAGCCCGACCTGCAAAGTATCATAAAGCAGCATCCCCTAGGCTGGCAGGCTATCCCCGGTGCATCCGTTGATCCAAGCACACAGACCAATACCCCATACGATCTGGTTGCTTCTCAAATCTACAAACGTGCCGATGGCAAAGCCGCATCCATAGTCATGACCTGGAGCTACGATGGATTCCACAGAGCAGGGCACGCTCAGGAAGTCTGCTACAACTCTCAGGGCTTCGCAGTCTCAACCCCGAAAAACACCTCAATCATGGTAGGAGGCCAAAAGCTCGATGTCGTCACATTCGAAGGCCGCTCCGGAGAAATGATAGAACAGGTAATATACTGGAGAGTAACCGGAGGAATCCACGACGCCGCTCTACAGGAAAACATCTCCATGACCCAGCGATTCAAAGAAGTCCCAAGAATCCTCATCGGCGACATCCCGAGCAACCTCATGGTCCGCGTCTCCACCTGGCGCTCAGCCACCGACCCACCCTCCACAGTCCACATCGACTACATAAAATCCTACCTCCAATCCCAAACCCCAAAAACCCGCCACTTCCTGACCGGCCTCTAACCCCCCCCCAACCAAAAAAAAGTCGGCAGTAGGCAGTAAGCAGTCGGCAACAAACCCCCCAAAACCAATCCTCCCTTTCTTCCTTCCCAACTCTCTTCTCTTCACTCGGCACTCAGCACTCAGAACTCAGCACTCGAAAGCCTGCCAACTGCCAACTGCCAACTGTTTTCACTTTCTTCCCTCAGCACTCAGCACTCAGCACTATCTTTCCCAACTATCTTCGACTGCCCACTGCCAACTGTTTTCACTTTCTTCCCTCAGCACTCAGAACTCAGCACTATCTTTCCCAACTCTCTTCGACTGCCCACTTTCCTGATTTCCCCCTCACCCCTCTCTTTTTAAATTTCGGTAAAAGTTCTCATGTGAACCCAGAAGAAGGAGCTTCCGAGTGGCAGTATCATATTCATAAGCCAACAGAGTCATTTGACCTATGCACTTGAACTTATAAACAAAAACACCCGCAAGATCGCCCTTCTTTTGCTCCCCAATAGTAGGATCCCTCACAATCTCAGCAATAGCATCATCAACATCCGCTTTCTGATTAGAATGCAATCGTTTATAGGTACGCCGAAAGAGGCTGCTTTGAAGAACCTGCACATAAGGTTCCATCAGGAGCGCTTACCTTCAGGAACAAACGCTGTTACCTGAGACTTATCTTCTGCCCGGGCAACCAATAAATCGCGGACAAAATCTATCGGCATATCAGGATTATCCAGTGCCGCTCTTCCAATCATCGCCCAAAACTCAATCTGCCCTGCAATTGAACGGTGCTCCGCCTTAGCCTGAGCCCGTGCTTGTCTATATAAAATATCATCAATCCGTACCGGTATTCCCATAATAGTCCTTTGTAATAAATTTACTACGAAAGTAGTAAATTAAGAATAATGAAACAACTCGATACCTATAAAGCACCATTCCTCTCCTCCCAACCCTCATTTTATCCAGTAATTCCCAGCCCATAACTCCTATCAGCCCAATCTTACCTATAGCCCCCCTCTCTAAACTCGTGCATTTTGTCATCCCGACACGGAGTGAGGGATCTATCTTTCATTTACTGCCAACTGCCAACTGCCAACTGCCAACTCTCTTCGACTGCCAACTACTCTTGCTTTCACTCAGTACTTTCTTTCACCCTATGATCACCAGCCCATCCCTCTCAAAACCCTCAGCCTTATTCCATGGCAGCGGCTTCCGCCTTCCATACCTCTCCGGTCGAGTACGTTCCAGATACCACGCGCAAGCTTTCCAGTTTTTTTTGCCTGCCGCCATGATGATTCGAAGGTGCGCCAACTCGTTCAGTGCCTGAGCCTGGGGTACCCCCTCAAAAAGCTCTTGCTGCAGGCTCTTTGTGCCACTCTCCAAATCCTTTTTCCCCTGATCTCTCCATAAATAATAAGTCTTCCTGCTGATCCCGACAGCATAACAGGCACTATCAATAGTCATTCCCTCTCCAATAAACGCCAGCAAACTGTCAATCCTTCCTTGATGTAGTTTCATCGTATCATCCAGCTGTTAAATGCGAATAAATATCAATCTTGTCATTATAAAAGCTACGTAAAATACCCGTGAATTAAAATCCATATTTACTGTTTTTTTCCCTATTTTAGTGCTGAAAACACGGGTTGAGTGTGTAATTTGTCCATTTCCATAACCCAAAAAAGTGTATAATTTTACCTGTCAGTACGTTCTAAATTCATCATTGATTTATGCCAACTGCCAACGATTCTCTTTCTTAACTCAGCACTCAGCACTCAGCACTCAGCACTAAAAAAAGTTGCCAACTGCCCACTGCTGACTGCCAACTTCTTTCTTAACTCAGCACTCAGTACTCAGTACTTTCTTTCTCATCACTTAAAAGACTGCCAACTTTTCATGATTCTTTTTTTCAACAAAATCCTCCCAATCCTTCTCCTTCCCTTGGGATTCAGCCTCCTCTGCCTGCTAGCTGGTCTTATCTTGCGCAAAAGGTTACTCCTATGGTTTGCTGTTTTTGTACTCTGCCTCTCCAGTATGCCCATCGTTAGTGATTCTCTGATGCGCCTTGTTGAAGGCCCACTCAGGCGATCACCGGTTAGTGCCATCGGTAAGGCTGATGCCATTGTGGTGCTGAGTGGAATGCTTCACCAGATTAATGGTGCTCCATTAGGAGAGTGGGGTGATGCTGTTGATCGATTTGAAGGAGGCATCGACCTTTTTAAAGCAGGGAAAGCTTCTGTTATTGTCTTTACCCGTGGTCAGATGCCATGGCATACGCACGGCGTTCCTGAAGGTGAATTGTTAGCCAGAAGAGCTCTCTTGCTCGGTGTTCCTCAACATGCTATCCGTTTAACAGAAACAGTGGGTAATACTGCAGAAGAGGCTTTAGCTGCAGGGAAGTTGCTCAATATTGGAAAGGGTAGTCCAAAAAAGATTATCCTGGTCACAAGCGCCTTTCATATGCCAAGGGCTCGTTTTCTATTTGAACAGGCCGGCTTTAAGGTTATTCCCTTCAGGGTCGATTATCACACGGATGATACTCCTGAGGTAACAATTTTAAGTTATCTGCCCAATGGAACTTCTCTTGCTGAATCAGAAACAGCTTTGCGTGAAGTGATCGGTTGGCTATTTTATCGTGCCAAAGGATTTCTTAACATACAATAGAGGATATTCTATCGCGGATTTTAACCAATAATGGATGTTGCATGAAAAAGGGTTATGGTATTGTTCTGGTTTTCCTCTTACTGATTCTGAACACCCCGGTATGGGCTGAGGACTACAAGAATGTTGAGGTGACCAAGGTTCATGCTTCATCGCTTACAACTAACGGCGCTCCGCTCAAATATCTTCAAACTGCTCAGCCTGAAGTAACGGTTCTTGTTGTTCGTGTTCCTCCCGGAGGTTCAACCGGCTGGCACCAGCATCCTGTGCCGGTTTATGCCTACATGCTTGAAGGGACGCTTGACGTCGAAATTAAAGGCGGCCAAATCTGTACATTTAAAAAAGGCGATGCGATTCTTGAAGTGATGAATACTCTCCATAACGGATATAATTCAGGCAGCGAAACCGCATCTCTTGTGGTATTTTACACGGGTGCAGTTGGTGTGCCGAATGTAGTGAAAGAAAAGGCTGAGGCAATTCCCGCCCGCCCTTGATTGGAATATTTTTTTAAATCATGCAGGAATTAATGCCCGAAAGCAATAGAGCAGTAGGCCTTGATATAGGAACTACACGAGTGTGCATTGTCGTAGCTGAAAAAGAAGAATTCGGCACACTTAAAGTAATCGCTAAAGGCTCGTCCCCTTCAGATGGCCTCAGGAGAGCAACGGTTGTCAATATCAATAAGACATCTGCCTCTATCAAAGCTGCCGTTGGAGATGTTGAGCGTGAGGCCTCTCTGATTATTCACGGAGTCAATGTTGCTCTCTCGGGAGCGCATGTCCATTGTATTGAAAGCACTTCTGAAATCAGCATCAACCAGTCTGGTATTGTAAATAAGTCTGATGTTCATCGGTTTATGGAAAAGGCGAAGGCCAATATCCAGAATTTGGATGTCAATCATGAAGTGATTCATGTCATTCCCCAGGAATTTATCGTTGACGATCAGGACAGGCTTCTTGATCCTATAGGTATGGCTGGAACCACCATGAGAGGCTCAGTCTATATCGTGGTGGGCTTGAAAACCCGGATTCGTAACATCCGCCAGTGCGTTGAAAGGGCAGGACTCAAGATAGCTTCACTTACCTTCAAGCCTGTTGCGTTGGGTATGGCCGTGATAAAAGAGCGGGAAAAGAATGGTGGTGTCCTGGTCATCGATATCGGGGGAGGCACCACTGAGGTTGCCCTCTTCCTTCGAGGCGCTATTCAATTTTCCGAAGTGATCAATGTTGCCGCCAATGACATTACCCTTGATATAGCTCATGGAGCTGAGGTGCTGGAAGAGATTGCTGAAGAGCTGAAACTACACTATGGCTATGCCGTTACTCAAGTGAACGCCAAAGATGAGGATATCGTGATAAAAGGCGCTGAGGGTCATTCAGAGAGAACATTTCCCAGGAGTTCTCTGACTATGATTATTGAGGCCAGAATGATGGAAATTTTCGAGCTTGTTCGTGACGCAGTGATATCCTCGGGCTATTATGAAGAAATTAATGCCGGTGTCATTCTAACGGGAGGAGGAGCGCTCTTGCCGGGAGTGGCTGAGCTTGCCCGTCTTGTTTTTGGTCTTGACGTTCGTATCGGCTATCCGGAAGCTGGTTCCGCAGGTATACAGGGCTCTCCCTACACCCCTATGGATGCTACAGCAATGGGTCTAGTGGCTCATGTCTATGGAAGCAATTACTCCGGGGACCATAGTTTCGCCACCCAAAAAGAGGAGCCGAAAGAACTTCCTCCGCCACCGGTTGAAAATGTTCTTGTTGTGCAGGAATCCGGAGTCGCATGGAAAAAAGTTCTGGATGGACTTCAGGACTGGTGGGCAAAGCTATGAAATCCACGACAGATTCCGTTCTTTTTGATACGCTTCGTAAAGTGTTCGGTTTTCGTGAATTTCGCCCCAATCAGGAACAGATAGTAAGGGCCATCCTTGAAAACCGGGATGTTTTTGCTGTTATGCCGACCGGTGGAGGTAAATCTCTCTGCTACCAGCTTCCAGCTGTGATGCTTCCTGGCACCTGCATGGTAATAAGTCCCCTTATCTCCCTGATGAAAGACCAGGTTGACGGAGCAAGGGCAAACGGTATTCGGGCCGCCTTCCTCAACAGCTCCCTTGACCCCGAAGAGCGCGACGCTGTGATGCAGCAGCTTCTCACCAACTCTCTTGATCTTCTCTATGTCGCCCCTGAGCGCTTTACTCTCGAAGCATTCAAAAAGATGCTTGGCAGGGTGAACATCAGTATGGCAGTCATCGACGAGGCTCACTGTATTTCAGAGTGGGGCCACGATTTCCGGCCCGACTACCTCTCGCTTTCCGCTCTCGTTACCCTCTTTCCGGATCTCCCGGTAGCCGCATTTACAGCAACAGCGACTCACCTCGTGCAGCAGAACATTCTCGATAAACTGGCACTCCGAAATCCACACATTGTCAGAGCCTCATTTGACCGCCCGAACCTCTACTATGATGTCCTCTTAAAAGATCATGTCGATGCTCAGCTGGTTTCGCTCTTGAAAATGAACGCTGGCAAAGCCGGAATTATATACCGCACCAGCCGCAAAAGTGTTGACGAAACAGCATCGATGCTAAAGGCAAAAGGGTATCGAGCCCTCCCGTATCATGCAGGCCTCAGTGATCACGATCGCAAACGCAATCAGGAAGCATTCATTCGCGATGAAGTTGACGTCATTGTAGCTACCATCGCCTTCGGTATGGGTATTGACAAATCCAATATTCGCTTTGTCATCCATGCCGACCTGCCCAAAAGTATTGAAAATTACTATCAGGAAACCGGCAGGGCAGGACGCGATGGAGAAGCCGCACAGTGCACCCTTCTTTTCTCTCCCGGTGATATCAATAAACTGCGCTTCTTTATCGATACCATGACGGACGAAACTGAACGCAAAAGAGCGCTTGAGGCCCTTTCCAAAGTGGTTTCCTTTGCCTCAACCTCAATCTGCCGCCGTCGAAACCTGCTTGACTACTTCGGAGAACACTATCACCATGATAACTGCAGCTCCTGCGATATCTGTCTTGGCACCCGTGAACAGATTGATTGCACCCGCGATGCCCAGATGCTCCTTTCAGCCATTGTCCGTACCGAAGAGCGCTTTGGAGCAATGCATATTGTCGATATAGTTCTCGGAAGCAAAACCGTGAAAATTCGTGATTTTGGCCATGATCGATTGAAAACTTATGGAATAGGAAAAGGGCGGAGCAAAAAATACTGGCGACAGCTAGTCGACGAGCTTTTAGCTCAAAAAGTTATCGACAAATCCGAAGGTCTCTATCCGACTCTCTTTCTTCTGCCAAAAGCTGTCCGGATTCTGAAGAATGAAGAGAACATAGAAATCGTAAGGGTCGTTGAGAAGCAGAAAGAAAAAGATCGTCCTTTAAAACCAGAGTTCACCGAAGCGCCATATGATCAGGAGCTTTTTGAGCTTCTCAGATCTCTCCGAAAGCAGATAGCCCAGGAGCAGGGGATACCACCCTACGTAGTTTTTTCAGATCGCTCCCTTCATGATATGGCATCAATCTGCCCCCGGACTGCCGACTCAATGTTGACAGTTACCGGTGTCGGTGAAGTCAAACTCGAACGCTATGGCCGTCAGTTTCTCCGCCTCATAGACCGCTACTGCACCGAGCATCCTGAACGGGCTGCGTAATGAATGGTTTTCACTGTAAATAAATCCCAATTCATATATTAAATTGAAACACGTTCATCAATAGTAATGACGCCAGTTTCGAATGGTTTATAATAGAACGGGGCTTCTTAGTAATAGTACAGACAGTAATAAGGTTATGCAGCTTACAGCTAAACTCTCAGCAATTCTTCCTGAACAAACAGGCGCAGGAAAGAATGGGCAATGGAAAAAACAGGACATTATTGTTGAAACGGATGGGCAGTACCCCAAAAAGGTTTGTATCTCTTTGTGGGGAGAGAAGTTTGACAGAAATCTCTTGAATGTTGGCAACAAGTTGACGATCTCTTTTGACATTGAAAGCAGGGAGTTCAACGGAAAATGGTATACCGATGTAAAAGCATGGAAGCTTGAGTCTGCCGGTCAGGCAGGGTCATCCCAATCTCAGCAGGAGGGCTCCTATAATCCGCCAGCCTATGAGCATCAAGGCGGAAGTGCAATTGTTGATGATGATTGTCCATTTTGAGAGCATGTCAGCTGTTAATCGATTGTAATTTTTCATTTTTTCATTGCCATGTATTTATTTTTTGATACAGAAACAACAGGATTGCCAATAAACTGGCGAGCACCTGTAACCGATCTCAATAACTGGCCAAGGCTTGTTCAATTGGCATACTTATATTGTGACGGTGATGGCAACACTTTGATCTCCGGGGATTACATCATTAAGCCCGAGGGATTTGTGATTCCTGAAATTGCATCTAAAATTCATGGAATATCAACAGAACGGGCCAATAAAGAAGGAGTTGTCCTGACCAATGTCCTGCATGAGTTCGAAAAGATGATTGCCAAGGCAGAAGTTCTTGTGGCTCACAATATGTCGTTTGATGAAAAGATTGTTGGCAGTGAACTGATCAGGGCCGGGATGGCGGATGGCCTGCCTTCAAAAAAGAAAATATGCACAATGGAAAGATCTACTGATTTTTGTGCCATTAAAGGTCCCTACGGCAACAAGTGGCCGAAGTTGTCTGAACTGCATCATACCTTGTTTGGCATAGGATTTCAGGAGGCCCACAATGCAGCTATTGACATTCAAGCCACCGCAAAATGTTTCTGGGAACTGAAGAAAAGAGGAATAATCAGATAATCTATGAGACTTTCAGGCAGGATTGCGCTCATAACTGGAGCTGCAGGTGGAATTGGCAGGGCAGTGGCTCTTTGTTTTGCCTCGGAGGGGGCTCATGTCATTGTAAGCGATATCAATGCTTCAGGCTGCGCTGAAACACTTCAGTTCCTGCAAGAAGCCGGGGGCAGCGGGTTCTCAATTCAGGCTGATGTCATGCATGAAGATGAAATCCAGTCACTCTACCGGCAGATAATAGATCGGTTCGCCAAGCTTGATATAGTCGTAAATATTGCCGGTGGTGATTGTGAACCGGCTGCTGATGTCGAAGATATCGACTACGTTAAAATGAGTGCCAATCTCGATCTTAACCTTAAGTCATGTATTCTGTCGTGCCGTGAGGCAGCAAGGGTTATGAAGCCTCAGGGTTTCGGTAAAATAGTGAATATGAGTTCGCTTGTCTATCGGGGGAGCCCGAATCAGTTCTCCTATTCTGCTGCCAAAGGCGGCATTTACGCCTTTACCCGTTCACTTGCATTGTCACTGGGCCGCTACGGCATAACTGTTAATGCGCTTGCCCCGGCTCTTGTTGCAGTTCCCGCTTTTGTCACTGCTCTTGGTGCAGAACGCTGGGAGATGCTTCAGAAGGATTGTGCCTCTCGTTATCCCCTCGGACGAGTTGCTACCCCGGACGATGTCGCCCGATGCGCACTTTTTCTCGCTTCAGACGATGCTGCTTTTATTACAGGGCAGATTTTAGAGATTTCCGGTGGAGCAAGGTTGTAGATGTTAGACATATAATTTTTTTTTCAAGTTAATGACTATAAGCACAGGCATAGAGAGAGTGAAACCAATAACCAGTTCCCCCCGAGAAATCCCGTATAATTATACCTCTGCCGGTGACAGGCAGGCGATATCTTTTCTGCTGGGACCAAATATTGTCAGGTTTCTTGACGAACTGCGTGAGCTGCGGGTTACAGGCAGGTCTGCACGTTTGCTCATGGGTATTATCGGAGAGATTCTTATCCATCGCCGAAATCCCTACCTTTTTCAGGAGCTTGTTGATTCTGCCGCTCGTCGCAAGCGCCTGTTTGAACGGGCGTTTCACGAACTCGATACCATTGCTGATATGGCAAACGGTGAAACCCGGGTTTTAGCTATTGTTGTAGCGGTACGTGAGCAACTTGAGCGCTTCCGCTCTGCAGTTGAAAAAACGCCAGACCTGCGCCGTAGAATGAAAAAAGAACTTGGCGGGGTTGTAGGCGCTAAAAATGTCCTTTTTGATCCATTCTCCCTTGCAGCCCACGCAACCGATGCTACCGACTGGAGGCTTCATCTTCCAGTTGCTGTGGTGACCCCCGATCAGGAGTCGCAGGTTGCTCCTCTTATTACAGCAATTGCCGGGCTCGGCCTGCACATCATTCCTCGCGGAGCAGGAACTGGGCTTACCGGAGGCGCTGTACCCTTGAGATCAAGGTGTGTGATCATTAACGTTGAAAAACTTAATCACATCAAGGGTATCTCGGTTCGGGATTTTCAGCTTGAAAACGATCAGATATCTCAGGCTTCTGTGATTGAAGTAGAAGCAGGGGTTGTCACTGAAAAAGCTATGGAAGAGGCTGACGAGCATAAACTTGTTTTTGCTACTGACCCGACAAGTGAATGGTCCTGCACTGTCGGTGGCAACATTGCCGAAAATGCAGGCGGAAAGATGGCTGTTCGATGGGGTACCTGTATTGATAACCTGCTTGAATGGCGAATGGCAATGCCGTCGGGTGAAAACTGGACAGTAAAACGTGTTGATCACCATCTCAGGAAAATCCTGCATGAGGATACCGTAACTTTTGAGGTATGGAATCAGTCGGGAAAGAGGATTGATCGCATTGAGCTGCTTGGTACCGATATCCGGAAAAAAGGACTCTGGAAAGATATTACCAACAAGGCGCTTGGTGGAGTTCCTGGCCTTCAGAAGGAGGGAACTGACGGGGTTATTACTTCGGCTGTTTTTGTGCTTTATCCGAAGTATCCTGAAAAGAGAACACTCTGTCTTGAATTTTTCGGGCCTGACATGGATGAGGCCAGCCGGGTGATTCTTGAGCTCTCTAAAATATTCCCTCTCCATTCTGAGAATAAAGAAGCGCTTCTTGCCCTCGAGCATTTTGATGATGAATATATAAGGGCTATCGACTACAAGGTAAAGGCTCCAAGGGCTCAGACTCCAAAGGCCGTTCTTCTTATCGATATAGCCGGTAATTTGCCCGCCGAGGTGGAGAACGGTATTGAACGCTTGAAAACTCTCCTTAAGAACCATCCCAATACAATGATGTTTCTGGCCGGAGACAATGCAGATGCTGTTCGTTTCTGGGCCGATCGTAAAAAGCTTGGCGCCATTGCACGACGAACCAATGCATTTAAGCTCAATGAGGATATTGTAATTCCTCTTGAAGCGCTTGCTGTTTTTTCCCGCTTTATTGATGAACTCAATATTACAGAAGAACGATATGCGCAGCATAGCTTTGTAGAGCGTTCACGCACTATTTTTGCTACAAAAAACGTTAATGAAGATGGTGAACGGTTTGCCTCAAAAATTCCTGCAGGACTCGAGCTTTGCCGCTTGTTCGATGAAAAGATTTTACTCGCCCCCCAGGATTCTCTGCGTTCACTTGAAATTATTCAGGAGCTGAGCCGTGAAATTGGAGAGCTGGTGCAGGGGTATCCTGAAATGCAGGTGGCCTTTGAAAAAGCATATACCTATGTCCGCGACAGACGTATAGTGCTTGCTACGCACATGCATGCCGGCGATGGCAATGTTCATGTCAATGTTCCGGTACTTTCCAACGACAGGCCCATGCTTGAGCGTGCCGACAAGGTGATCGACAATGTCATGGAAAAAGTTGTCTCTCTGGGTGGTGTTGTTTCTGGTGAGCACGGAATAGGTGTTACCAAACTCAAGTACCTTGATCCTGCTATCGTCGAACAACTTTCCCGATATCGCCTCAAAGTAGACCCTAAAGGGATCATGAACCCGGGAAAGCTGGAAGATTATGAAGCGCTTGATCATATTTTTACCCCGTCGTTCAATTTGCTCGAACTTGAGGCGCATATTCTCAGGCGTGCCCAGATAGAAGAGCTTTCAAAAAAGGTTGACTACTGTATCAGGTGCGGTAAGTGCAAGACCGATTGCTGTGTGTACTATCCCTCTCGAGGAATGTTCTATCATCCGCGAAACAAGAATCTTGCTATTGGCTCATTGATCGAAGCGCTTCTTTTTGATGCCCAGCGAGAGCGTTCAACTGATTTTGCGCTTCTGAAGTGGCTGGAAGAGGTTGCCGATCACTGCACAATCTGCCATAAATGCCTTAAGCCATGTCCGGTAGATATCGACAGCGGTAAAGTTTCGGTGCTGGAACGCGAAATTCTTTCAGAATGGGGTTACAAACACTCTTCACCGATCACAGAGTTGACTTTGAAATATCTCGACAGTCGTTCCCCGGTATTTAATGCCCTATTCCGCAGAACTGTTCTCAGGATCGGTGGAGCTGTTCAGCGTGCAGGCAATAAAATTTCCGCTCCGATGCAACCGGAACTTGATTCCCCTGATCTCTATCCGTTAAGGCTTCTGCGTTCGCCTGTCCCACCTGTACCCGAAGGGACCTTGCGCGATATTCTACCGGAATGTGCTTCTGATCAGGTAATTGTTTTTGAGCCATCCGGAGAGGTCAAAAGTAACGTTTTTTATTTCCCCGGCTGTGGTTCCGAGCGCATGAACTCTTCAATCTCAATGGCGGCAATTCATGTGCTGCTTGAGCTTGGTGTAAGGATTGTGTTGCCGCCACCGTTTCTCTGCTGCGGATTTCCTGCTCATGTCAATGCCAAGACAGATCAGTATTCAAGTATTGTCCTTCGCAATACCGTAATGTTCAGTCAGATAAGAGAGATGTTCTCCTACCTTGATTTTGATGCTTGCGTTGTCACATGCGGTACCTGTATGGAGGGGCTCGATGCCATTGAGACCGGCAAGCTTTTCGGTGGAAAAATTATTGATATTGCGGCCTATGCTCTTGATAAAGGCTTGAAGCTGGAAGGTAATGGAGAATACCTTTATCATGCCCCTTGCCATGATTCTCTCTCTGGTAAAGCGCATCAAACACTTACAGCTATTGGTGGTTTCGGGGATATGACCTCCGTTCCGCATTGCTGCTCAGAAGCTGGTACGCTGGCACTCTCACGACCCGATATTACCGATTCCATGCTTCACCGAAAAAGAGATGCTATAACGGCAGTTATGCACGGAAAAGAAAACGCAGTCATATTGACAAATTGTCCATCCTGTGTTCAGGGACTTGGAAGGAATCTCGATCTTGGAATTGAACCCCGGCATATTGTTGTTGAACTTGCTGAAATACTTTCGGGTACCGGGTGGGTCGATGTAATGAAGAAACAAGCACAAAAAGGATCAGTAATCACCTTTTAGCCATTAATAATGCAAATATCCCATTACAATTAGTCTTTTATAAGCAAACCACGTATTAATTAGACTCTTTAAGTTTATATTTCGTCACCCCCTGGAGAAAAATAAAGTTGATATGGCTTTTTTACGTGCCATAATCATAAAATATATAGAACCAGGATATCATGCGCTTTTTGAGTCATCTGTTCAGAGATATTGCCATCGATCTTGGAACAGCGAATACACTGATTTTTATCCGTGGTAAGGGTATTGTTCTTAATGAGCCCTCAATTGTAGCCCGCCATCGTAATACAGGAAAAATTTTGGCTATCGGCCATGAAGCCCTTCTAATGGATGGAAAAACCCATCCCGATATTATTACTATCCGGCCGCTTGCTAATGGTGTCATTGCCGACTATGCTGCCACTGAAGAACTTATTAAAGGTTTGATCTATAAAACCCGCACCCAGTTCTCATTAGGCATTCACAGAGTGGTTATCAGTATCCCGTCAGGTATCACCGAGGTTGAAAAAAGAGCCGTACGCGATTCCGCTGAAAAAGTCGGGGCGAAAAAGGTATATCTGGTCACTGAGCCCGTTGCTGCCGCAATAGGTATTGGACTTGATATACATGAACCGATGGGCAATATGGTTGTCGATATTGGCGGAGGTACAACGGAAATTGCGATACTTTCACTCGGCGGTATTGCAGCAGGAGAATCTCTGCGGGTTGCCGGAACTGAAATTACCAATATTATTATTCGCCATGTCCGTGAAAAGTTCAATCTTGCTATTGGCGAGCGCACTGCCGAAGAGATTAAACTTAACATTGGCTCCGCCTATAAGCTTGAAAAAGAAGTTACTATGATGGTGAGCGGTATTAATCTCCAGTCTGGACTTCCAGAAACATGGGAGGTTGACTCTGTTTCAATCAGGGAAGCTATTTCAACACCAATAAATCAGATTATTGCAGCTATAAAAAAAACATTAGAGATGCTGGTTCTCAAGCCGGAACTCTCAGTCGACATTTTAAACAGGGGGTTGTATCTTGCCGGTGGAGGAGCACTTATTAAAATGCTTGACAAAAAAATAAGTACTGAAACCAAGCTTAATGTTCACATTTGCGAAGATCCATTGACAGCAGTGGCAAGGGGAACTGGTGAGATCCTTGAAAACCTTGAGAAGTATAGTTCAATGTGCGCCTCTTGATTTTTTTTCAATAAATCTTGATCAGATAAAAATTACAGCAATATTATTATGTATTTCTCAGATAGGACTATATAAATTACAGTATACGAACGTTGTTTTATTAGGCAGTGGTGTGAATATTATCATGTGTTAACTGGAAAAGAACTATGAAAAAATCAATCTTGCTTCCTGCAGCAATTGCCGGGCTGTTGTTAGGGAATCCCCTTACAGATGCTCAAGCAGAGGTCGGTATTCGTATTGGGGATGTTCGAGTAGGTATTGGCGACAGACCTCACTTTGTTATCGATTCCCGCCCGAGCTTTGTTTATCTCCGGGATCAGGGATTTTCAGTATCAGTAGGAAGTCCTTACGATATTATTTATTCCGGAGATCTCTATTATCTCTATCGTGATGGCAGCTGGTACCGCTCATCTCACTACCGCGGGCCTTGGGATATAGTCAGGGAACGTAATCTTCCTTCTAATATAAGAAGGCATCGCTGGGATGACTTGAGAAGGTATCGTGATATTGAGTACCGCAGGCATGATCGCAGTTACTGGGAGCAGAGAGACCGTAATGACCGCGAACGTTATGACAGGGAACCGCGCCGTGATGACCGCCGCAGGGATGAGAGGGATCAATCTCATGAAGGCAGGCCAAGGTAAACTACGCTTAATATAACACACTGTTGAATCAGTCGGTACTGAGTAATTTATTAATAAGGGGCTATAAGGATGATTAAAAACATCTTGCTGGTTATCGGAATTACCGGAATATTTCTCGGGAGTCCAATTTTCAAAGCAAACGCAGTCCCTCAGAAAGTGCGGATTGAAGAAAAAAGGCATCTTCGTGCTGTAGAGTATCGGCGGACGCACGACAGGCATGAAAGGCTTCGCTATTTACGCGAAGCTGAAAGACGTAACCGCCACAACCAAAGGAATGACAAGGCTCGAAGACGTTAAGTGAAGCTGTAGGTTATACGAAAATCAAGAAGGAGCTGCATATCAATACAGCTCCTTCTTTTTTATTACCCTATTCAATTTTCTATATCATTATTGCTCATCTATCCAGTGGAACCGGTGCATTATCCTGTGTATGACTGGTGAAAGCATTATGCTCATAAAAGCTATAAAAACGAGTCCCGCATAGAGTGCGTAGATGCCGGCAAAAGTTTCCCGTTTTCACTTAATCCTTCTGTTTTTACCGCTCCCATTACTCCAGGCAACATCGCTGAATTTAAAAAAGCATCAAGGAGTTGCATATGTTCTATGACTATGTATTCAGCTATACCGATGAACAGCGAAACAGCAATAATCATAAAAGCAAAACCTGCTTGTTGAAATTGGACTGATATGGTGTTTTTCTTACATGAACTTATTCTTTATTAATGGGTAATCGACTGACTTGTTCTAATGATAACGATATTTTATTTAGAAGATATATTACCCGGTTTCTGATATGTATCGAAATAATCCCTGATAGTTGTACATTCAATAAAATAGGATACTATATCGCCATAATATAAATGAGGGAAGTGCTATGGGTATTTCGTCTAAACTGCAACTTGCTGCCGATGCAATAGAGGATGCTAAAAAACGCCTCAACAGAGCCAAGGATGATGCTGATGATGATTACGAGATACGTCAGGCTATGAAAATTCTTGAGGATGCTCTTGCCTACATACACGGCGCATCTTCAGAACTCCAGAAGTAGCAGGGGAGAATGAGCTCTATTGAAAAGCCTGCGACCGTTATCGGAGTGGATCTTGATGGCGTCTGTGCTGATTTTTACAGCCGTATGCGGGAGATTGCTTCGGAGTGGTTTGAATGTCCCCTTGATCAGCTTTCCCGGGAGGTCTCCTACGGTATGAGCGAGTGGGGTGTTACCGGAACAAACCAGTATGAGAGTCTGCACCGTTTCGCTGTGACACAGCGGGAGCTTTTTAAAACCATGCAGATGATGCCCGGAGCCCGCAAGTATCTGCGAATGCTTTCCGATGAGGGCTATCGCATACGGATTATTACGCACAGGCTTTTTATTCATTATTTCCATGCCTCTGCCGTTCAGCAGACGGTTGAATGGCTTGACGGCCATGGGATACCCTACTGGGATCTCTGTTTCATGAAAGAGAAGGCGCAGGTAGGTGCCGATATCTACATTGAAGATGCCCCTCACAATGTGACTCAGCTCAGGGAAAAGGGATTGTATACCATTTGCTTTGCCAACAGCACCAATCTCCATATCAGCAGCCCGAAAGCTGCATCATGGAAAGAGGTGTATGAGATGGTAAAGATCTATCAGTCATAGATCATCGTGTCACGTAAAAGCAGGCAAACTTAAGATAGCTTGTTTCCGGCATGGCAAGCAGTACAGGATGATCGAAGGGTTGCGAATTTTTGTGTATCAACCTGACTTGACATCCCGCTGAAAGAGCCGCCTGATGCACAGACTGAAGAAAGTCCTCTTCTGAAACATGATGGCTGCACGAGGCTGTTGCAAGAAAACCACCACTTTTCACTAACTGAAGCCCAAGCTTATTGAGCCTTTTATATGCCTTAAGGGCACCAGGCAGGTTCTTGCGGCTTTTGGTAAAGCTTGGCGGATCAAGAATAACGAGATTAAATGACTCCTGTGATTCAACCATCTGGTCGAGGGTATCAAATGCATCAGCTGCCACAAGGCTGTATTCCCTGAATTTGTTCAGCTGGGCATTACGATCAGCTCTCTGCAGCGCCTCCTTGGATGCATCAATAAGAATAGCAGAATGGGCTCCTCCGTAGAGGGCATTGAGTGCAAAACCGCCATCATTTGTAAACACATCCAGCACGTCCGCATTTTCGGCAAACTTTCTGATAACTCTCCGGTTTTCGCGCTGGTCAAGGAAAAAGCCGGTCTTCTGTCCTTCAAAAAGATTAACCTCATATGTTATTCCTGCATCGTGGATAGTCTGTACCGTTTCCGATTTTTCTCCACGGACAATATCTTTGTAAAGCGTCAGTCCTTCAAGCTCCCTCAAAGGAGATTCATTGCGCACGATAATAACAGTCGGATTAAATAATTCCTGCAGGACATCGCAGATCAGAGAGAGGTGAATATCCATGCCGGCAGAGAAGGCCTGTATTACAATTGCCTGATTGAAGCGGTCAACAATCAAGCCAGGGAGACCATCCGATTCGCCATGGACAAGACGATAAGCGTTGGTTTCCTCATTTTTGTAAATTAATTCGCGAAGCTTGAGTGCTTCAAGAAACTTTCTGGTGAAAAACTCCTTATCAGGCTGTTCATCCTTGACGCTTATAAGCCGGACAGAGATTAGAGAGTGAGGGTTGTAAAAACCGGTTCCAAGAAACTTTTTGTCGTGGGTAAAAAGCTTGACGGTTTCACCTGATGCGATATCTCGCGGAACACTGGCAAGTTCATTACTGAACACCCATAGATGACCTTTCTGGATTCTGTGGTGTTCTTTTGGTTTAAGATAAAGGGATTGCATGGCTTATTAATGGCTTGTAGTTTTGATGGTGTTATATTTTACTTTAACATCAATTTGAGTGTAAAATGCAACTTTTCGTTCTTGATTGACGGCATGTTCAGTCGAACACACGAAGATGCCGGATTAAGAACCTGATGCAATGTGCAGCAAAAGCTATGATTCTCAAAGGAAAATATATCCATGCTGAACGGAAGCGAGACTGAATAATAATAAGGATTGAACCGATGAATGGAAAGGGAGTGCTGATATTATTGTTGTTAATGTCGATTTTGGGTGGAGGGTGTGCTGATTTCAGAACAGTAGGCCGCCAGGAGTTAACCGGGGAACAGGTTGCACTGAGCGTAGAACAAGCCGCATTGTTTCGTGATGTTGCTAAAGCATCTCCCATTATCGAGTCGCTTGATGGCTACGCAGATGTATGGATAAAAACCCCGAAACGAAAGAATCGTGTTTTCTGCAACATCCGGATCAACAGGGGGCATGAAGCCCGCCTTATTGTCACAGCGGGATTGCTCGGTTGGCCAGTTGCAGATATGTTTTTCAGCACTGATTCGCTCTATGTGCATGATATGCTCAATAACCGCCTTTTTCTCGGCAGCAATAACGGTCTGAATCTTGAAAAAATCATGGGAGTGAATTCCGGATTTCCACTTCTTTCGGAAACGCTTTTAGGAATGGTAAATATTACCGAACCGTTAAGCGCAATAAGATCAGTTAAACAGGGCACTGAAACCTTGATATTCAACATTGCAACTCGATGGGGAAGCAAAGATGTTGTTATCAATCCAACCAACAGAACGCTGAGTGCTCTTCTTATCAAAAACAGGAAGGGACAACCGACAACTGAAATTCATTTCAAGAATTATGAGTCCATTGTGATTAATGGGATCAATACACTGGTTCCTAAAGATATTGAGATGGTTCTCTATAGCACCGGTGCTGATGGGATTGGAGAACATCAGTTGGTGATAGCCTATGATGAACGGGTGTTTAATAAGAGCAGGAGTTCCCTCAGATTTTCAATGCCAAAAAAAGTCAAGGTTGTGAACCTTGATGATGCAGATATTCTGCCATGGATGTGAGCAGAAGTTATTCCGAAAACAAAACAGGGCACTGCGATGGCGCCCTGTTTCATTGAATACAAAAGGAAATAGATACGGTTACCTTATGCAGCGCTGAAGTTCTTGGCCGCAAACTCCCAGTTCAGCAGATTGTCAATGACAGATGCTACATAATCAGGGCGACGATTCTGGAAGTCAAGATAGTAAGCATGTTCCCAGACGTCAATTGTGAGTATCGGTTTCTGACCGCTCGTTGAAGGTGTTTGTGCGTTGCCGGTTTTTACAACCTTCAGTGTTCCGTTATCAAGAACAAGCCAAGACCATCCACTGCCGAATTGAGTCGCTGCAGCACTCTTGAGCTCATCTTTAAATTTGTCAAAACTTCCAAAATCCTGATTGATTTTTGCTGCAAGATCCCCTGAAGGTTCGCCTCCACCATTGGGAGTAAGACTGTTCCAGTAAAAAGAGTGATTCCATGCCTGGGCACCATTATTGAAAACTCCCACTTTCTCTGGGTCAGTGGCGGTCTTGGCAATCACCTCTTCTATGCTCAAGGCATCAAGTGGAGTCCCGGCAATCAGGTTATTGTAGTTCGTTATATAGGCTACATGGTGCTTGCCATAGTGAAAGCCAATTGTTTTTGCGGAAATAAATGGTTCAAGTGCGTTTTCTGCATATCCGAGGGGAGGTTGCTGATAAGACATAACGTATTATTATTTAGGGTTTAAAAGTGCATGTTCTTACGATTCAGAATGCTTAAACTTGCAATTTGGTGATAAAGTTCTCAATTTGCAGATTAAGTTAAAAAAAACACTAAAATTCATTCACACTACTTTACGTTGACTACAAATTATAAAGGAGTTCTAAACCAAATGACATTGCGCGATACCTTTCAGACATCTTTGTTTTGCCTTCTGTTCGGTTTCATACTTCTTGGGTGCAGTGACAAAAAATCTTTCACCCTTGACAAGGACGATATCCGCTTTGTCGGATTCTATAGTGATTATCTTCTTCTATCAGGAGTGCCTGGTGAAAAGGAAACAGTTGCTCTTAAGTCTCCGGACTATGCTGAATGTAACGACCTGCTCTTGCGTCACGCACTGACCCGTGAGAGTCTCAACCGCAAGACTGAGGCCTATAAACAGAATCCTGAGCTCTGGAGGGAGGTCCTTTTACAGGTCAGGGAAAGTCTCCGCAAAAAATCAGTTACAGGACAATGAGAAGCTATCCTTTTCTTGTCGGGGTTACAGGCGGAATTGGCAGTGGCAAATCAACGGTATGCCGTTTTCTTTCTGAACTGGGTTGCACTCTTTTTGAGGCAGACATTGTGGCCAAAAATCTGCAACTGCATGATGCTGAGGTTATCGATGGCATCAAAACCCTTTTCGGGAGTGAAATATATTCAGTCGATAGTTCTGGGCAGATGCATCTTGATCGAAAAAAAATCGCAGCTACAGTTTTTTCATCTCCTGAAAAACTTGGAGTACTGAACAATCTTATTCACCCTAAGGTGTTCCGGGAATTTCAAAAATCAGTGCTTGATGCAGAGAATCAGGGGGTAAAGATTCTTGTGAAGGAGGCCGCTATTCTTTTTGAGTCCGGCAGCAATAAGCAGCTTGATGTTGTTGTCGTCGTAGTGGCTGATGAGCAGATGAGGATAGAACGGGCAGTCCAGAAAGGTTTGGGCAACCATGAAGAGATCGTTCGCCGAATTGCCCTGCAGTGGCCCCAGAAAAAACTGATTGAAAAGGCTGATTATGTGGTGGTAAACAACGGATCTCAGGAAGAGCTGAAAAAAGAGACGGAAGCGCTCTATTTCAGGCTGCTTTCTGCAGCCTCATTAGCCTGCAATAATCTCTGAAAGTGCTGGCAGAGAGACTCCATAGCGGTATGAAGTGTTGCTGTGCGTATCCATGAACTCCTCGTAACGGTGAGCTATTTTGTACAGTGTTGCTTTGGCTGCAAAAATCCTGTGTCCGAACTGAAGATTATATTCATCAAGGGTTCCGCAGTCAAGATAAAGAAATTCAAGTGACCGCAGTGCTTCACGGTACTTTTCCTGCTCAATCATCACTATCGGATCAAAGCTGAGCCACTCCTGCCAGACGTCATCAACCGGTTCGCAGGTATAGGGTTTGAATGGTAGACGTATTCCTTCTTGTGAGCCGTTTTTGCCAGAAGGAGAGTATGCCGCAGCCATTCCAATCAGGTCAAGCAGAGCGAAATCTTTTTGTGGTTTTTTCAGTGCCTTTTCATATGAGGAAATGAAATCAGCAATATCTCCTTTGTATTGCTCAAGGACTCTTGCTGCCGCTGGAAAATTTGGTTTATAGCAAAGCTCAAATGCCATGTCACCGCTATGGCAGGCGACTGCAGCAAACGTACCGGGATGTTTCATGCCCAAACGGAGAGCGCCGAATCCACCTGATGATTTTCCCGCTATAGCCCTGTGCCGTCTTTCAGCCAAGGTAGAGAGAGTCCTGTCAATGAAAGGGACAACTTCATGAACAAGATATGATTCATAGTTGCCGGTAGCTGCCGAATCCACATACTGTGAACCGCCATATCGGGTCATGCAGTCGGGAAAAACAATGATTGCTTCCTGCATTTTGCCATCAGCTATTAATGAGTCGGCTATTTCAGGCACACTTTGCCTCCCGAAGCTGTAATTCAAAAAGCTTTGCCCTTTAGAGGCAAAGCCCGCAAGCAGGTAGATTACCGGAAACCGCTTCTTATCATCGTAAGAGGGCGGAAGATATACTGGCATCCGGCGTTCAGTCGGGTCGTCAAGAGGATTCCCTTCAAGGGTGACGCCCGGTACCGCGACTTCAATAATGCGCGGGTATTTTTTCAGATTGCAGTTCCTCACATTTTCAGAGCGTTATTTTTGCGGTTGACATGAGCTGATATAAGAATGCTGAGCTCATAGAGCAGTATCATTGGAAGACCTATGACAAGCTGGGTCACAATGTCGGTTGACGGGGTAACAATCGCGGCAACAATCAGAAGAAAAACTATGGCATGTTTGCGGTAAAATCTCATGAAGGCCGGTGTCAGAAGCCCTATCTTTGACAGAATATAGGCAATGAAGGGGAGTTCGAACACAAGCCCTGCAGTAAGGAGTGAGCCTATAAAAAAGCTGACGTAATCCTGAACGGAGATATTGTTCTTAATCTGTGGCGTTCCGAAGCTGGCAAAGAATTGCAGGGTGACCGGAAGAAAAACAAAATAACCAAATCCGATACCGGTAAAAAAAGAGAGCGATATAAACAGTATTGAAAACCGTCCCGCCTTGCGTTCATTGTCATGAAGTCCCGGAGCAACAAACTGCCAGATCTGCCATGCAAGAAAAGGAAAAGAGATAATGAACGCTGAAAAAACAACCACCTGCAGGTAAAGAGAGAGCTGTCCATAAGGGACAAGATTCTGCAATACCAGGGTTTTACTGCTGCGCGTCAGAGGGGCAATAAGTATGTCATTGACAAGGAAATCAGAATAGTTGGCACATATGGCAGTAACAACCACCAAGGCAATGGCGGACTTGACAAGTCGTGAACGTATCTCCTCCAGATGGCCCATAAAATTCATGCCGCTATCCGGTTCTGACTCGCTAACCTCATTGTCGGAGGTAATCTCAGTGACTGTTATGAGAGGCTCATCAGAGCTACTATTTTGGTCGCCTTCAGGAAGCTCCGGGGATGGTATTGATTCTTTTTCCTCGCTCATTACTCTATTGTAATCTGAAAATAGTAGAAGGTTATCTGCATATGAATGTTACTGCTGCCAATTGCAGAACGATAATAACCACAAAACATAGTAACAAAGATGCTTGTAGCCAAAAAATGATTTAAAGGCTGTAAACCCCCCGCATTTTATGAGAAGTTTTTGAATGGTATCAAGTATGCATAAAGGGAAACCGGCAGGTTAGAAGCAGTACCTCTGATTCGCTATGGTTCTTGTATACAGAGAAATTATCCAGGAAGGGAAACAATAAAGGCTTTTTATTCAAATTGTGGATAAATCACTTTAAAAATATAAATTTAAGAGCGATACAGCTGTATTAGCGAATTTATCTCCAGACTCTTCTTTTTGATACTGTTTTCCAATCAGGGGAACAGGTCAAGATACAATTCGATAGTTAGTTATGCCGGTCCAAAAAAAGTTTTTTTTGTTTTGTTATTATCCTCTTTTTCCATAATCAAGCTATCAGATGATCGAAAAAAATAGAAAGCCCTCAACAAAAAGCTCCAAAACAGCACCAAGGCCAGCAACTGAAGACGTGAAGGCAAAATCATCCAACAGAAAGAATCTTGGATCTTTTCCCATCGTAGGCATTGGCTCTTCAGCTGGCGGCCTTGAAGCGCTTGAAATATTTCTGAAAAACATTCCGCCCAAATGTGGAATGGCATTTGTGATTGTACAGCATCTTGATCCTACTCATAAAGGGATTATGGTGGAACTGCTTCAGCGCGTTACTGATCTCCATGTCCAACAGGTCACTGATTGCCTAAAGATTGAACCTGATCATATCTACATCATTCCTCCCAATAAGGATATGTCGTTGCTGCATGGCGTGCTGCATCTTCTGGATATGGTCAAGCCTCGAGGTCTGCGGCTTCCTATAGACTTCTTTTTCCGTTCTATGGCTGATGACATGCAGCAGTATAGCATTGGTGTAATCCTTTCTGGAATGGGCTCTGACGGCACCCTGGGACTGCGTGATATTAAGGAGAAAGGTGGTGGCGTTTTTGTGCAGGAACCGACTTCAGCCAAATTTGATGGTATGCCTCGCAGTGCTATCGATGCCGGTCTTGCCGATATCATAGCTCCAGTAGAGAAGCTTCCCTCAGCTATCTACGCCTATCTTAATTATCTCCCTCTGTTGTCGAAGCCGGATAGTTCTCTCGAAAGCAAGTCGCAGAGCGGACTTGAAAAGGTTGTGATTCTCTTGCGCACTCAAACCGGTCATGATTTTTCGCTCTATAAAAAAAACACTGTTTATCGCCGTATCGAAAGGCGCATGGGCATACATCAGATTGACAAGATTAATGATTACGTGCATTTTTTGCAGGGAAATCCTCACGAGACGGAACTCCTTTTTAAGGAACTCCTTATAGGAGTAACCAGTTTTTTTCGGGATCCTGCAGCATGGGAAGCTTTGAAAACCAAGGGAATACCATCTATTCTGGCTTCAATGCCGTCAGGAGGTACTATTCGCGCATGGGTGGCTGGCTGTTCTACCGGTGAGGAAGCCTATTCTTTAGCTATAATTTTGAAAGAAGCGATTGAATCAATTAAGCCTTCCAGAAACTTCGGGATTCAGATTTTCGCATCCGATCTTGACAAGGACGCTATCGAAAAGGCTCGTTTTGGAATTTATCCACCCAATATCTCAGTTGATTTATCTCCAGCTCGTTTGCAGCGTTTTTTTGAAAAAGATGACCGGGGATATAAGATATCAAGAGAGATTCGGGAGTCTATAGTTTTTGCGCCGCATAATGTTATCATGGACCCCCCGTTTACCAAGCTTGATATTCTGGTATGTCGCAATCTGCTTATCTACATGGAGCAGGAGTTGCAGAAAAAGCTCTTGCCATTATTTCATTACACTCTCAATCCCGGAGCTATTCTTTTTCTCGGGAGTGCTGAATCGTTAGGGTCAAGCGATAATCTGTTTGAATCGATTGACGGAAAATCAAGGCTTTTTCGACAACGTTCAATGGGTGCACGCTCCAAACCTCTTGATTTTCCAGTTGCGTTCACTCATAAACCTCCTCATTCTTCTGATCGTATTGATTTCAAGCACCTATTTAATTCGTCTGAACTTAATCTGCAGTCGATGACCGATCAGGTTTTGCTTGCTCATTATACCCCTGCTGCAGTGCTGACGAATGAGAATGGAGATATAATCTATATAAACGGCCGTACAGGAAAATACCTTGAGCCGGCAGCGGGCAAAGCAAACTGGAATATTTTTGCTATGGCCCGTGAAGGGTTCCGATTTGAACTCACCACTCTTTTTGGTAATGCGATTATCAATAAATCAACTGTTTTCAAAAAACGCATCATTATCGGCTCTGACGCAGAGAAAGAGATTGTGACTCTGAGTGTAGAGCAGCTTGAAAAGCCCGATCAATTGTTTGGACTTGTCCTGATTGTTTTCGAAGAAATTCAAAATAATCAGCAGGTTGCGTCCCCTGAAGCACCCTTTCCTATCGATATAAGTCAAAGCCATATTTTGTCGCTCGAGCAGGATCTCAAGGTGTCACGAGATGAGATAGAGAGTATTCGTGAAGAGATGCAGACATCGCAGGAAGAGTTAAAATCCACTAATGAGGAGATGCAGTCGGCCAATGAGGAGATGCAGAGCACCAATGAGGAACTAACCACTTCAAAGGAGGAGATGCAGTCTCTCAACGAGGAGTTGCAGACGGTGAATCAGGAGCTGCAGTCCAAAGTAAGTGACCTTTCGCAGGCAAACAACGATATGAAAAACCTGCTGAACAGTACGGACATTGCCACACTCTTTCTTGACAATGAGCTAAACATTCGCCGCTTTACAACCCGGACATCCACGATCATCAAGTTGATTGTAAGTGATATTGGGCGACCTATAACCGATATCGTTACAGATTTGCATTATTCAACCCTTGCTGATGATTCACGGGATGTACTGCATACCCTTGTCTATAGTGAAAAACAGATTTCAGCAACCGATGGCAGTTGGTTTAAGGTGAGAATCATGCCGTATCGCACCCAGGAAAACAGAATAGACGGTGTGGTCATTACGTTCATCGATATCACCGAGTCCAAAAAGTTTGAACAGAGCCAGCAAGATAGTGATGAGAGTTTTCGCTTTTTGTTTGAGGCCATAGTCGGAGGAGTGATGATCCAGAATGCGGAAGGGCGAATCATTTCGGCAAATCGAGAAGCGCAGCGCATTCTTGGGTTTTCAATTTCTGAAATGCAGGGCAAGACGATACCCGAGCTCAGATGGAACATCGTGCGCGAAGATGGATCAACTCTTCCTGCTGAAGAATATCCTGCATTCGTTGCCTTGCGCACGGGTCAATCTTTCAGCAATTCCATTGTTGGAGTGATTCAACCTCCTAATCAGAATGCTTTATGGATCAAAGCTAATTTTTTGCCGAAACTGAATGTTGAAACGCAGATACATAAGGAGGTTTATACTTTTTTTGTTGAAATTCCTCAACCACAGTCCTAAATGGCAAAGCTCTCAATAGATAAACATCTCGCATGAAAAATAAGAAAGCGCTTGCCGAGGGACTTTCTGAGTTGAGACGTAAGGCAGAAGAACGCTGGCCTGAAATTCAGAAAACATCTCCGGTTTTTAATACGCCAGAGGAAATGCAGCGGATTATCCATGAACTTTCTATTCATCAGATCGAACTTGAAATGCAGCAGGACGAACTGCTGCAATATAGAGAAGAACTGGAGGCAAGTCTTGAGAGATACACTGAGCTTTACGAGTTTGCTCCATTGGGTTACCTGACTCTTGCACGTGACAGCACGATACTTGACGTAAATCTGACAGCAACAAAGATGCTGCGCGTTGAACGATCCACCTTGAAAGGTGATCGATTAGGGCGTTTTATTAATCAACTCGACCTTTCGATATTCAATACATTCCTGGAAAGGGTGTTTTGTCGCAAAGAGCAAAAATACGTTGAGGTGAGACTTCTGAATGAAGATCTCCACCCTGCTTCGAATGCTTCTTTTCCCCCTAAGATGATTGTGCGTATAGATGCTGTCGTAAGCGATGATGCTCAGGAAAGCAGAGCCATTCTTACCGATATTACCAAGCAAAAGCAGATTGAAGAGCAGAACGCGATTCTTCAGGGAAATCTGATGCAGGCTCAGAAAATGGAGTCGATAGGGAGGCTTGCGGGAGGTGTTGCCCATGATTTCAACAATATGCTGCAGGTTATGCTTGGCAACCTTGATCTGTTGATTGATTCTGAGGAGTTGAACAGTCGCGACAGGGAAATCTTTTCTGACCTTCGGATGTCGGTTCTCAAATCAGCAGGACTTACAAGTCAGCTGCTTGCGTTCGCCCGAAAGCAACCTATCGATTTACAGGTGCTGGATTTCAATGCGGCAGTTTCCAAAACGCTTAATATGCTCAAACACCTGCTTGGAGCCAATATTGAGCTGATCTTATCACAGGCAAAGGAGCTCTGGCCTGTAAAGATGGATTCCACCCAAATCGACCAGATTGTAACCAATCTTGCCATCAACTCAAAAGAGTCCATTCAAGGAATCGGAACGCTTTCCATCGAAACCCGTAATGTCACTCTTGATGATGCATTTTGCCTGGACCATCAGGAACTTGCTCCGGGTGATTATATATTGCTTGTTGTCAACGATAATGGCAAAGGTATGGACAAAGTCACTCTGAATTCAGTTTTTGAGCCCTTCTTCTCGACAAAATCTAAAACATCAAGTACCGGTCTTGGACTTGCTACAGTGTATGGCATTGTCAGGCAGAACAATGGAGCCATTCTTGTATCAAGCGAAATTGCAAAAGGGACAACATTCGAAATTTATCTGCCCAGATATGCTGGAAAAGCATCTTCATCCCCATTACCTAAAAAAGATGAATTCATATCCGGTGGCAATGAGACTATTTTGTTTGTCGAGGATGATAAGTTAGTCAGGGAAATTACGTTTGACTTTTTAATAAGTTTTGGATATACGGTGCTTGTTGCAGAATCTCCAACAGAGGCAATTGCACTTTCACGCGATTATCCAGATAGTATCCATATGCTCATTACTGACGTTATCATGCCTGATATGAATGGACGTGATCTTGCCTTGCTTTTGAAAAAGAGTCGTCCCGGGCTTAAAATTCTGCTTATTTCAGGATATCCCGATGACTTTTTAAAGCCTAAGGAGGATCAGGATGTTGCAATGCCGTTTCTTGGCAAACCGTTTAATCGCAAAGAACTTGCATGTAAAGTGCGTGAACTCATTGATAATGAGTGAAGGGCCATTTGCCGACTATATTTGGTTGTGTTTTTTATAACAGTTAAAGGCGATAGAGATGAATGAGACAATACAAACCATTCTTAAACGACGCAGTGTAAGGGCTTACGAGTCAAAACAGATTGATGAAAAAGATATCCGGCAGATCCTTGTAGCAGGCCAGTATGCCCCAACAGCCATGGGAGATCAGCCTTGGCATTTTACCGTTGTGCAGAATAATGATCTCATTGAAAAACTTCAGCTTTTATGTAAAGCGAGTTTCAAGAATTCTGATATTCCGAGTTTGCGTGAATTATCCACCCGTGATGATGTTCATGTCTTTTACCATGCACCTACGATTGTAATCGTGACAGGAGACAGTAAGGCAGTAGCGCCCTTGTGGGACTGTGTGCTTGCAATGGAAAACATGTTACTTGCAGCCTCGTCACTCGGGATAAGCTCCTGCTGGGTTCACTCTCCAATGATTGTGTATGGCACCCCTGAAGGTCCCGCATCACTGAGTACTCTTGGACTCAATTTTCCTGAAGGCCATGTTCCCTATGCAGCAGCCGTTTTTGGCTACAGTGCACAGCCATTGCCCGAAGCTGCCCCGAGAAAACCCGATACCGTAACATTTTTGAAGTGAGAGGCGGAAAAACATTATGCCTGTCACGCCAGGCATAATGTTCATCTGTTTTTATTTCAGGAAGCAGGTTCCAAAGGAAGAGCAAGGTTATCCGGTATCATCTCTTCAATGTTATTGGCAGGAATAAAAAACCGATTCATTGGAGTGTTTTCAGTTTTGTTGTGCAAAATACCCCGAGCTGTGCTGGCCGTCAGTGTCGCAAGATGACCGGCAAAATTTTTTGGCAGTACAAAAAATCCGTCTTCCTGAGTTGAAAAAAGCGCCCATGATTCGGGATCTATGGCAAAAACACATCCTGTTTCAATGATGATAAACGGCGTTTCCTCTTGCAGAAAGATATTTTTGAACATTACTTTCAACAGATGCTGTTTACTGTCAATACCAAAATTAAGGCCGGCATTTATGGTAATAGGCTTGTCTTCAACAAGGACTTCAGGGAGAATGGCAATTTGTTCAGTAGTAATTTGTGCAAGGGCAAAGTTTACCCTGCGGTCGTTGCTTTCTGGCATGGTATGAGCGATAATGGGTTTCTGAATATATAGATTGAACGCCGGAAGGCGTTTTGACTCTGAAAAATATGGAATTTATCCATTTTCGTCTGTTTTCTTTTCATTTTTAGTCAGTTCTTGTTGTAAAGGTCAGTTTCTGATGACCATCAAAAGCCTCTACCTTATGCATGAGTTATCTCTTCCCTGTAGTTTTGAATCCAATGTTTCTCTTGCTTCACGTGCCTATTACCAGATAGGGGGGAGAGCTCGTTATCTTGCTCATCCCGGAACCCCTTCAGAACTTGCCGATCTTCTTTTTTGGAACAGCGAGCATAAACTTCCTCTTGCCATTATGGGAACGGGAAGTAATATCCTCTTTTCAGATTCCGGATTCCCTGGTATAGTTATCTCATTAGACCGAATGCAACGGATGTGCTGGATATCCGATGATGAACTCTGGTGCGAGGCAGGTGCAGACAACACCCTTATTGCCGAAGAGCTGCTTTCATGTGGTAGGGGAGGGGGAGAGTGGCTTTACAGGCTTCCAGGTCAGATTGGATCTACGGTCAGAATGAATGCCCGCTGCTTTGGAGGTGAAATTTCTGCAGTTACCAGCGGTATCCAGACAATGACTATTGACGGACGATTGCGGTGGATGACCCCTGAAGAGGTTTTTCATGGTTACAAGAAAACCTCTCTGATGGATAATCCTGCCATAGTTATTGCTGTGCTTCTTCGTTTTCCTGAGACATGCTCGCAAGAGGATATCAAACTTCAGATGGACAGGTTTGAGGAAGAGCGCAATCAAAAGCATCATTTCGATTTTCCGAGCTGCGGTTCGACCTTTAAGAACAACTATGTTGCCGGTCGTTCAAGCGGGACTATTTTTGAGGAACTTGGTTTTAAGGACAGTCGTGAAGGGGGTGCCGTAGTCAGCGAACACCATGCCAACTTCATTTACAACAAGGGAGGGGCAACTGCAACAGATGTTCTAAAACTTGCTGCTCGCATGAAAACTGCTGCAAAGCGAGATGCGGGTGTAGAACTTGATCTTGAAGTACAGTGTATCGGCTTGTTTGATGAAAAGCTTCTTGCTTCATGCGGGGTCGAGAGCGTTGTCGATGTTCATGACCCTTCGAAAGGTTGGGCCGGTCTTCTATGGCCACCAATAAAGTTGAGCAAGTTGACGGCAATCCCGGAGACTCTCTTTCCTCTGAAGCTGATCGAAGGCTCATTTGTCGGCCATAGGTTTGCCGAAAGGGAAATCCCGCCCGGGGGATTTGCTGCAGTTGAACAACTGCTTTCGATACAGGCTGCCATAGCTGCACCTGAAGCCCCTTTTGTACGCTGGACAACCCGTAACAGCAATTCATCACTATTTTCCATAAAACCACCTTCTGCAGCTCTTGCAGGCACGTTTACTGATGGACTATGGCAGTATGGCGTTTCGGAGCTCTTTATCGCTCATACTGATTTCTCTTGCGGTTATCTCGAGTTTGAAATGACTGCGGAGGGCAACTGGGTAGCATTGCGATTCGACGCTGCAAGAAAAAGAGCTGAAGGGTATGCCATCCTTTCAGAGGAGCGATGGATGGGGGATATCAGCATAGTAAAGAGTGCTGAAAGTTTCGGGATGGAGTTTTCCTATAGGCTGCTGGAGCCGTTCATAAAGAGGCAGAGAGTTGCATTGCAGTGCTGCATATCTTCAGGCAGGGGAGAGTATGGCTTGTTTCCCTGGTGGGAGGCGGCATCAACAGCCCCGGCCGATTTTCATCAGCCGGAGAATTTTTATTCAATCACTCTTTTATAGGTCGGAAGCCGGCATCCTGGCAACTTCAGCCGCTGTAAAGACTGGTCCCTCTTTGCATACATAGACCGATCCGACATTGCATCTTCCGCATTTGCCAAGTCCGCATTTCATCCGGTTTTCAAGAGTCGTATAGACGTTTGATTCGTCGAACCCGAGCTTTTTAAGCGAGATCAGGGTGAATTTGATCATGATTGGCGGGCCGCAAATCACAGCAATACAGTTATCCGGAGAGGGAGCTGCCTCTTCAAGGACAGTCGGTACAAATCCAATCCTGTTTTTCCAGTCTGGAGATTCTCCGCCCGGATCAACAGTCAACACGAGATCGACATCGCTTCTCTCCTGCCACTCCTCAAGTTCATGCTTATAAACCAGATCAGCCACAGTACGTGCCCCGTAAACAATAGTGACCTTGCCGAATTTCTCGCGCTGGTCAAGGCATGACCATATAACGCTTCGCGTTGGAGGGAGAGCTATGCCGCCTGAAATGAACAGGAGGTTTTTGCCATGGAACTCCTCAATGGGAAATCGATTTCCGTAAGGCCCTCTGAACGTTATCAGGTCGCCGATATCCGCATTCGCAAGTGCCGAGGTTACCCTGCCGGACTGGCGGAAGGTACATTCGATATAATCCTTGCGTGTTTCAGGGCTTGCGACACAGAAGGTGCTCTCCCCCTCGCCGTAAACGCCGTAGAGGCCGAACATGCCGGTGCGGTAGGTCTCCTTGAAAAACTCATGGTCGGCAGCATCCTGAAACTCCAGTCTCATGGTTCTCACGCCTGGCGCTTCGTCGTGACGGCCCACAATTTTCATGATGGCCGGTTTGTAGATGTTCTGTTGTGTGTTGTGGATGATTTCTA
>Ga0118677_10002798_pt1 | contig 34311 bp, 17 predicted proteins | sample AliMusrvi5mmetaG_FD_86154 | JGI IMG/M metagenome (GOLD analysis project Ga0118677, IMG submission 86154)
CAGATGTGTAAGCATGGTAACATGTTCAGCTAACTGATACTAATCGGCCGTGAGGCTTGGCCTTATTTTCTAATCCTAAGTTTAGGCATATAGAATAAGGTGTGGTTATTAGTCTTGGCTTTAAGATACGCGCTTTTCCTGTGATTTGTAAGACCGGTGGTAATTCCGGAGAGGTTACACCCGTTCCCATTCCGAACACGGCAGTTAAGGTCTCCAGGGCCGATGGTACTAACACCCAACCCGGTGTTGGCAGAGTAGGTCGCTGCCGGTCTTACAAATCGCAGGAAGAGCACAAAATGGCCGTCTGAGGAGCATAGCTCTTGATACGGCACAGCCACAGAAAGACGAGCGCTGCTTCTATACCCGTGAGAATGCCATGCGCATCGACGCCTGGCTCGCCTATGTCTTTTCGGTGGAGGAAGACATTCGCCATTACTTGCTCGGCCCGCTCCTCGTCGGCGCCAGCATTCACGTCAACACCGCGGGCGTGTTTCGCGGGTTCTACAAAAAAGACGGAGTCGGCCACTTCGGCGGCGCAGGAGAGCACGCGCTGGAGCGCATCTTGGCGCCCCTTCTCTGGAAGATGCCCGTGTGGACCGACGTGCCAGTGGGGCCGGTGACCCTGACGGTTGAGGGGCTTGACCAGCCTGGCGGAGCTGTTGTTGGCAAGATGGGGGTACGGCGCTTCCATCGCGCCGCACCGTACAACGGGCCCTATCGCCCGGTGAAATCGGCGGACGAATACCGGCAGAGCGCACAGTTGGCGTTGCGAACGATGTACAGCCGGCAATACTTCAAGGACTGGATGCAGCCCGGGGTTGCGCCGCAAGAGTTCCGCAAGAACGCGGCGAAAGGCACCCAACTTCTGGCGTATGCGTACCCTTCAAAACTGATCGGGCAGATCCTTGCCGGCTCGGTTTTGTACGTCGGCTCGATCCCGCGCCCAGCCGATGCCGATGCGATTCTCAAGATCGGGGAAAAGGCCGGTGAACTGCTGACGAGCCTGCATTTCCCGGCCGGGATGGCGATGGAACATTTTCCACCGACCTACGCGGCCGGGGCGAAGGATGCGCCGGTGACTCATGTGCTGATGTTCATGCCGGCGGAGGTGGCCGAGGCGTATCTGGACTTCTACGAGGCCACCCGGGATGAACGTTACCTTAACGCGGCCCTGGCGATTGCAAGCACCTACAGGAAACTCCAGCTGCCCTCGGGTACATGGTATCAATATGCCGAAAGCGAACGCGGCGGCGCATGTTACCCGACCCTGTTGGTGCCCGTCACGGTCATCCTTTTTTTCGACCGCTTGATTGAACAGTACGGAAAGACGGAGTTTAAGGAAGTGAATCAAGCAGCCTTACGATGGACCAAGGCAAATACCCTGAAGACCTACAACTGGCAATCGCAGTTTGAGGATGGCAAGCCCAACCAGCCGTATGGCAGCTTGTCGCCGCAACAGGCGTGCGAGTTTGCGCAGTACCTCTTCCGCCATGCCAAGGACGATGAAGTAAACCTTGGCACGGCCATCGAGCTGCTGCGCTTCGCCGAGGATCAGTTTGTGGTCTGGGAAAAGCCGCCGGCACGACCGCAGGCCGGCCCGCTGGCGCCGTTGTCGTCCGACAAGTGGATCACCCCTTGTGTCTGCGAGCAGCACCAGTACTGGATGCCGGTCAATTACAGTTTCGCGACCTTGATGCGCACCTACCTGGCGGCCTTCAGGGCCACGGGAGAAAAGCAACATCTGGCCAAGGCCGCAGATCTGGGCAGCACCCTGCTGGAGGTTCAGGCTTTGCACAAAGGTGAGTACCCTACCTACCCGGTTCAACCGACACCGGACGGGAGTTTTGAGGAGGTGCAGAATGTCTGGTTCAACTGCACCGTGGGCACGGCGCGGGCTGTGTTAGAACTATCCCGGGCGATGGAGGCTAATCATGAATAGATCCACAAATAACATGACGAAACTGTCGGGATTGGCCACGTGCGCCGTCCTGTTGACCCTGAGCGTAACATTCGTTTCTGGGGAGGAGATAACCAGGGCGGAGCTGCCGCGCGAGCAGGCGGTGATCGTCAACCACAAGCCTTGGACCGACACGTGTGGAAAACCCATATTCGCCCATGACGGTGGGGTCACCCGCTTCGGGGATACCTTCTACTGGTATGGTATCAGTTACGCTGGCAATCCGAGCGGCAAGTTCGGGATGATGGCTCCCAAACTGTGGAATGGCGTGTTTGTCTATAGTTCAACGAACCTGGTGGATTGGACCTATCGCGGGCTGGCGGTGAAACGGCCCGAAAAGGGGTTTGGCAACCTCGGCACCAGCGGTCGTACCCATGTGATCTACAACGAGAAGACCCAAAAGCATGTCATGTGGTACTGGTTTCATATGCAGTTTCCGGCGGCCATCATGTTGGTGGCCACGGCGGACAAGCCGGAGGGACCCTTCAAGGTTGAAGGGCTGCGCCAGGTGGGTAGCGACAACGGGTTCGCTTCCGATGCCAACGTGTTCAAGGACGATGACGGGAAGGCCTATTTGGTCTATTGCGATCATGAAACGCCGGCGACGCGGTTTGCGCCGTACTCCAACGGTCGCTACGCCATCCGCATCGACAGCTTGACCGACGATTACCTGGCGACCAACCAGGAAGGTGCCTATGCGATCAGCAAAGGGTGCGAAGCGCCGGCGATGATCAAGCATAGGGGCAAATACATCGTGGCGGCCTCCGGTGTCGATGGGTGGGCGGGCACAGAAACTTACTACGCCATGGCGTCGTCTCCGCTCGGGCCTTACAGCGAACCCAAGCAGATGAGCGAACAGAAGACCTGGAATTCCCAGATCACCAGCCTCTTCCACGTGGAGGAATCGGACACGCTCGTAGCCATGTGCGACCAGTGGTGGACGCCCGACAAGAAGGACCTTAACAAGTCACTGTACTTCTGGGTTCCCGTGGAAATTGACGCCGAGAATAACACGGCGCGCATGCTCTATCGCGACCAGTGGAATCCCTGGAAGCCAGCGCAGAAAGTGAACGGAAAGACGGGTTTCTATTTGCATCGTGGCGATAAGGTCATGTTTCTGGGCAACTCAATTACGGCCATGGCGCACCCGGAGGTCGAGTTCATCAAGGCAAGCCTGGAGCGGGAACATCCCGAGTTGGCCAAAGGGTCCGATGCAGTTAAGTGGATCCTTGAAGGCACGCCTGGTTGGCAGGCGTGGCAAGGGTTGGAGAAGCTGAGTCAATATCTGGAGAGAAATCAGCCGACAGTCTGTGTCATCGGGTACGGCACTTGCGAGGTTACCTTTAATAATCAGAGGAGTTACGTCCCCGCCATGAAAGGTATCATTCAAAGATTGCGCAAGGCGGGAGTGGCGATGACGATTGTCTCGCCGCCACCGCCCTCACCCAAGAATTGGAAACAGTCATTCCCGGTGATCGCGTACAAACAGGGATTACCCAAGATGAGCAAGCTGGCCCGGCAGATCGCCGAAGAGGAAAAGATCCCTTTCGTGGATACTCAAGCGGCATTTGATTCCATGGTCAAAGCCGGGCGGGAGTTTACAACCGACGGAATCCATCTGAACGAGGCTGGGTACCGGGTTATGGCCGATGAGCTTCTGGAGTGTTGGAAAAGGGAGAAACGCGAATGAAAGTACCCAGAAAGCTAAGAACTGCGCTCACGGCCACATTTCTGATCAGGATTTGTGGAGCCGTGATCCATGCTGATGTCCCGCCGGAAACGAATGCGGCGACCACTGGTCAGGGACCGATGGAAGTGCAACGTGTGGTGCCGAGGAAAGGATTTCAGCCCTGTAAGGTCGATCAAACCATAAGTTCCGGACGGATCCTGGTGCAATATCAGCATTCGCGTGATCCTGACTGGGGCTACTGGGTCTGGCAGAACGGCTGGTGGGCTGGACTGTTTAATCCAGACCCCGCCGTTCTCGACCAGCTCAAGGCAGCCGGCGTCCACGACATCATGACGGCTCATACTTGGTACGGCCGCGGCAATCATCCCAGTCCCGAGCCGTACCTTTCGCAGATGCGCATCGAGCCGATGGGTTTTCCGGTAGACAAGGCGGTGGCGGGGATGCCGGGACCGGCCGGACCGGCGGCGGGCTGGCATTCGCCGCAGGAGGTGTTGCTAAATCAATTCAAACCAAATGAATTTACGCCTGAGTTTCTCGCGCCCCCGGCCATGAATCAGTTCGTTGAAGCAGGGCGAAAAATCGGTGTGCATGTCAGCAGTTTCGCTCTGCCCGGAATCTGGTTTGATCAAAAGCCGGAATGGGGCTCGATCAATGCTGCAGGCAACCCGAGCATATATTTCAATCGCAAGCTCTCATGTGGGGCTTGCGACCAGTACATGAAGCACCTGCTGGCGCTGCATGAGGCGGTGTTCGAAAAATACCGGCCGCGCTGGTGGGGCTGGGATGGGCGGTGGCTGAGCTACCGTGAGGTGGGGGGCGTGGGTCCGGATCCATGCTTCGCCAAGAATCACGGCCACCTGCCGGGTGACAACCGCTATCAGGAATGGAAGAACATCCAGGGTTTTCTCCAGGAGTTGCGCCGGAAGTATCCGCGGATGTGTCTGGAACAGTATTATGGCTTAAAGCGCGGCGGTCCGTGGGGGATGCGCTACCTGAACGCGGATGAAGGTTACTTTGAGACCAATGGCGCCGACATGAATCGCTTTCAGGCTTGGCATCATCAGAACGACCGTTTTCGTCCGGTCTACAAAAACTACGCCGCTATCTTTGGATCCGACGCGGTCACTTTTCAGCGCAACGTCCTTGCCACGCTCAGTTGCACGGCCTATTGCCAGATTGGGCCGGGCTTCCACGGCCTGAAACTGCCCGAGAACCGCGAGTTCTTGAAAAAATGGCGGGGCTGGGCGAGCGAGAACCATGCCTATCTGAAGGTCAAGCGCGACCTGTTCGATTGTCCGGGCTTTACTCCGGTTGATGGTAGCGCGCACATCCTCAAGGACCGCGGGTTCATCTTTCTATTCCCCGGCGGGATTGACAGCAAAACAGCTTCGACAAATGCTGTACGTGTCACGCTCCCTCTTAATCGCTGGCTGGGGCTGGATGAAAACAAGGATGCCCTCTACCAGGTCACCGAAATCTATCTGCGGGAAAAGGTGGAACTGGGTGTCTATCGCTACGGCGAGGAGTTCCTCTACGACATGCCCAAGCGCTCGGCGGTGATTCTCGCCGTGGAACCGGCGCCGCGAGGCAGTCAACTGCGGGGGGCAGAAATGAAACCGCTGGCGAGCCAACAGATCGTTGTTCCGGCCTTTGCTTTCACTGATGACAAGAAACGGTAATTAACCTATGAGAAACGACATTGAGGCTATGAAAAAAATCAGATTGGCAAGTGTGATCGTATTGGGGGCGACAGTGATGACCGTCATGGCGAGCGACATTAACTGGATACCGCTGATGACCATCGCCAAGGCCCGGCACGACGCGACGGGTCAGCTACTGCCGCTTCAAACGTATGACGAAACCATCCGTCGCGGCATGACTTTCCTGCTCGACGAGCATCTGAAATGGTTCAAGGGTCCGCCTGCGAGCATCGTAGACGAAGCGGGCCGTACACAGATGCCATGGGTGTACTATTCCAACCTTCAGCACAACGGGGCGCCGTTCTCGGAGTCGGTCGACCGGTTCGTGTCATATCCGGCCTTTCACCACGCCCTGCTGATCCGCACCTTCATTGCCTACTGGCGCTATGCCCAGGACGGCCGGGCCTTGGAGCAAGCCGTCAAGCTGGCCGACTGGGATATCGCCCACAGCACACCCGCGGCCTGGCCCTATGGCAACTTGCCCTACAGCACTTTTCAGGAGAAGAAGCCCGGCGGGTTCCTCGACAAGACGGGGCTGATGCCCGACAAGGCGGCCATCATGGCGCTGGCGTATCTCCAGTTGCACGGGGTCACCCACGAGGCGCGTTTCCTCCACGCCGCAGAGGCCATTGCCACCACCCTCGCCGTCCGGCAGCGGCCCAACGGCACCTGGCCCTTCCGCGTTGATCCAAAGACGGAAACGGTCATCGAGGAGTACACCAGCAGCGTGATCTACGCGGTGCGGTTGTTCGAGTCGCTCGACCAGATCCAAGGCCACGACCGCTATCGCGCCTGCCGTGACAAGGTGTGGAACTGGCTCGTGAATGGCCCGATCAAGACCAAGGATTTCCGCGGCTTCTACGAGGACATCGCCGCCAGTCCGAACGGGCGGACCAACTACGACTGCCTCGACACCATCCGCTACCTGCTCGCCCATCGGACGGCCACCAACGGCTATCTCGAAATGGCCAAGGACCTCAACGCCTGGGTGGAGAAGGTCTTCATGGATCCGATTCCGGGCTTCGCGCCGGCGGAGGGCATTCGCGAGCAATTGCAATGCAACGTGGTCATGGGTATTCACAGCTTGAACTGGGCCTCGATGCTTCTGGACCTGGCCGAGGCCACCGGTGACTCGAAGCTCCGCCAGCGTGCCCGCCAGACTGCTAACTACATCACCTATTACCTCCAACCCGACAACCGGATCGTGGTCGGGTTCCAGTACAACCAGTGGTGGTACAGTTGCCACGCGGGCGTGGTCTTGTATCTGATGGATTTCGCGCAAAACCGATAGGTTAAAACCATGTATAACCTCTGCGGAGGACATCGCCATACCGGCATGGCTTCTTGCAATGGCCTGGCGGCGGTGGAAGCATGGATGGCTTATGGTGATAAGCCGAAACGGCTAAAGGTTGGTAAGGAGTAGCCGGATATTCATGAAAGGACTTTTACTATGATGGAGCGCACGATGAATAAACGAGTGATTCAGTTGATTAGTATGGGTTTGGCGGCTTTGGCGATTTGTGCCAATGGCGCGGACCCATTGCGAGAAGGTTTTCAGTCGCCGCCGAACTCGGCGCGGCCGGAACTGTTCTGGGACTGGATGCATGAGATGGTGACCAAGGAGGGAATCACCCGCGATCTGGAAGCGATGAAGCGGGCCGGGTTCTCCGGCGCGCTGATCATGCTCGTTGGCGATGTGGATGCCGGATTCAACCCCACCCACAACATGCCCAACCCCGTCAAATGCATGAGCCCCGAGTTTTTTGAGCATTGGAAATTCGCCGCCGAGGAGGCGAACCGGCTGGGGTTGACGCTCATCTCCCAGTGCGGGCCGGGGTGGTGCCACAGCGGTGGGCCGTGGATCAAGCCGGAACAGGCGGTACAACATCTGGACTCCAGCGAAGTCAGCGTTATCGGACCGGTGGCAAAATCCAAGTTCCTGTTACCCCCGGGCGGGAACGATTTTAACCGTGACACGCCGCTGCTCGAATCGGGCCTGATCGGGCCGGTGAGCTTGCAAGTGAGCCGGCGCGTGGAATTGGCCGTTCATGGTGGGCCGTCGTTTTTGCGCCGCGGAACTGAAGGCGATACTCGGTGGATTTCAGGAAGAACGTTCCACCACCCCAGGACTGGGGTGCTGGTGTTGGAACGGGTAACGGAAACCTTGCCGCCCTTGAAGAACGGCAAGGCGCCCCGGACTTTCGAGGAATTGTGGGGTGGCTATGATCCGCAGGCGGAGCCCCTCGATGTCGAGGTGCTGAAGGAATGGGAGCAGGACGGCGTGGTCTTGCGGGTCGTGCGCTACCGGATCGGAATTTTCAAGGGGCAGAAGGCCATGATGGCCGGTGTGTATGGCTTTCCCAAAGGGGGGACAAAATTGCCGGGATTGGTTCAGATTCACGGGGGCGGCCAATTTGCCGACTGCCAAGCCGCGCTGACGAACGCCAAGCGCGGCTACGCCACGCTCTCGATCGCGTGGGCCGGGCGGATCAGCGCGCCGGGGTACGTCGTCGATGCCGATGCCGTCAAGTTGTTCTGGGCCGGCAAGACCAACGATCCGAAGTACAAACTCACCACCGATTGGGGGCCGCTGGACGCCTATCATGCGCCATGCCGGAACGAGAAGAACGACTTTGCCTCCATCAATCCCGAGCCGTGGACGCTCGACACGGTGAAGTCTCCACGCAACAACCCCTGGTTCCTCTGCGCATTGGGCGCGCGGCGGGCGCTGACTTTCCTCGAGCGGCAGCCGGAAGTGGATCCCGACAAGCTTGGCGTCTATGGCCATTCCATGGGCGGGAAGATCACGGTCATGGTGGCCGGGAGCGATCTGCGGGTGAAGGCGGCGGTTCCGAGCTGCGGCGGTGTCAGTTACTGCCGCGATGCAGTATCGGATGATCCTCTCTCCTTGTTAGCCAATGGAGATGCTCTTTACCTGACTCGGATCGTCTGTCCGATTCTTTTCCTGAGTCCCGCCAACGATTTCCACGGACAGATCGATCATTTGCAAAAGGCGCTGACCGAGATCAAGAGCAGCCAATGGCGGGTAGTCTGCTCGCCCCATCACAATCATCAGGATACGGCGGAGTACATGGCAGGTGGTCCGCTCTGGTTCGACCAGTGCCTGAAGGCGGGTTGTCAGATGCCCCGAACACCGGAGGCCGCTTTGAATTTGAAAACCTCAACCGGCATTCCGTCGCTTTCTGTAACGCCGGATTCGACCCGGCCGGTCCTTGGGGTGGATGTATTCTATACGCAGGAAGGCTTGAAAGACGGGAAGCATGATCGTGATAACACCATGAACCGCTTCTGGCATTATGCGCCGGTTCGGGCCGAGGGAAAGGGTTGGGCCGCGGAGCTGCCGCTGGCGACCCTCGACCAGCCTCTCTGGGTTTACGCCAATGTTCGTTACCCGCTGGAGAAGCCAGTGACGGCCGCCGGCTATTATTACGATATCTACAGTGCCAAGGACTTTGTGCTTTCCTCGCGGATGCTCATCGCCGCGCCCGAAGACCTCCAGGCGGCGGGAAACAAAGCGACGTTGAAACCGCCCCGGGTGATCGAAGCCTTTGGCAAGGAGTGGCGCAAGGAGTGGTTTTCCTACGACCTGAAAGGAGGCTGGCCTTGTTCGACGCACAAGATTTACGATCCTCTGTATTCGGCTCCGCCGCTTGCCAAACTCGCCTTCGAGGTCCGTTGTGAACAGGCGAACCGTTTGACGGTGAAGGTGGATGGCTTCAGCGCTGCAGTGCCTCTTATGGGCGGAATGGCGTGGCAATACCTCGAACTCTTCCCAATCGATTTCCACGATGCCAAGGGCGCTTCCATTCTTAATTGGAACGGCCTTAAAGAGTTGAGCTTTGGCGGAGACCCCTGGCAGGGCACCGCTCCGGTGTTTGGCAACCTGCGCTGGGTTGAGGGGACCCAGGCGGAGTTGAATGCCCGGCGTGAGGTCAGGCTCACCAAGGTCGCGCCCGAGGGAGGGAAAACCTATCTCGATGTTGCCCATGCGGATAGTTTCAACTGCGGCTACGATTTAAAGCTGGAAGGCAAACCTCTGCAAGTGGGGGACAAGAGTTATGCGCACGTGATCCGTGCCCACGCTCCCTCGGAAGCGGTGTTCTTCCTCGGCGGCAAGTACCGGCGCTTCCAGGCCCTGGCGTGGCGCGGCCCGCAGGCGACCGTGAGCTTCGAGGTCCACGGCGACGGCAAGAAGCTCTTCGACAGCGGCGCTGTGACCAAGGCCAACCCGGTGGAGATTGACTTACCGATGGAGGGCGTCCAGGAACTCAAGTTGGTGGTCACCGATGGCGGCAATGGCAAGGGGGGCGACCACGCCGCCTGGTTGGATGCCGCTCTGGAGTGACTCTGAACAACACGCAGGAGACAACCATGAACAAGAAGATGATTGCAAACGCATTGGCGATGGCAGGCCTGTCGCCAGACAATGGCCTGGGCATCGGGCTCAAGATCCTGAAAAACGGGAGCGACGGAAGAACGTATCCTGTCAAAACTCGTATGTTTGGCTACCTGGTCATGGCACTGCTTGCGCTATCTAGCGTAAGCAGAGTGGTGGCGGCGCCCGAGACCATTGACCTGACCACACCGGCCCGGGCCGTGACGCCATCACCCATCGACGGCGGCACCGCCACCAACCCGCAGGGCCACACCCTCACCTGCGACAGCCTCTCGTTTACCATGGACGGGAAGCCGTGGATTCCGATTGCCGGCGAATTTCATTACTCGCGCTATCCCGAGACGGAGTGGCGGGAGGAACTGCTCAAGATGAAAGCCGGCGGGTTGGATACGGTCTCCACATATGTGTTTTGGATCCATCATGAGGAGGAGAAGGGAAAGTTCGATTGGAGCGGTTGCCGGTCTTTGCGCACTTTTCTGAAGCTCTGCCAGGAGGTGGGGCTCAAGGCCATCGTCCGCCTGGGGCCGTGGGATCATGGCGAAGTCCGCAACGGCGGGTATCCTGATTGGATCGTCAAGCAGCGCCGACGCCGTGGGGCCACCCACGCGGAATTCATGCAGTGCGTAGAACGCCTCTACCAGCAAGAGTCCCGGCAGATGAAGGGCTTGTACTGGAAAGATGGCGGCCCGGTCATCGCCGTCCAATTGGATAATGAGAAGAACGACGCGAGCTACCTGCTGTCGTTGAAACAACTTGCCCGGTCGAAGGGGATTGATGTGCCCTTTTACACGATGACGGGCTGGCAGGGCGGCGTTCCCGAACGTGGGTTGCTGCCGCTGTTTGGATGTTATGTCGATCCCTTCTGGGGCTTTGTTCTGGATGATAACCTCAAGGAGTTCTTCTTCACTTCAGCACGCTGCAATACCCACATGGGCTCCGGCATGGAGGTGCTTCGCCCCGCTGAGATGGAACGTTTGTCCGCCTTCCCGTTTGCCTGTGCTGAAATGGGGCCGGGTATGCCATGTTGCTACGATATACGCATGAAGATCGTGCCGCAGGACGTGGTCGCCATGTCCCTGGTCAAACTCGGTTGCGGCAATAACATGCCGGGCTATTACATGTACCACGGCGGCGTGAACCCCGAGGGCAAGCTTTCCTATCTCAATGAAACCCTGCCCAACGACATGCCGGTGAAAGACTACGATTTCCAAACGGCCCTGGGGGCCTGCGGCGAGGTGCGGGAACAATTCTACCTACTTCGACAGCAGCACCTTTTCTTGCAGGAGTATGGGCCTCAGCTAGCCCGGATGCCCACCCGTTTCCCCGATAAGAAGCCTGCCAGTGTAAAGGATGTCGATACCGTCCGATGGTCCGTCCGCAGTGACCAGTCGAGCGGTTTCCTGTTCTTTAACAACCACCAGCCCTTTGTGCCGCTGCCCGAGCGTCGGGATGTCCAATTCCAACTGAAAGCTCCCGCGGGCGTCAAACTCATCCCCTCGCATCCCATCAATATCCCTGCGGGGTCGTTCGGGATCATGCCTTTCGGCATGGATTGCGCGGGGGTCAAGGTGGAATACGCCACCGCCCAGCCTATCTGCCATAGTAAAGACGGCAAGAACGTGACCTATTTCTTCGCCGAGATCCCCGGCATTGTCCCGGAGTTTCTGCTCAACTCGTCCGGTCAGGTCAAGGCCGACGGCACGATGCAGGCGAGTACGGCGGGCACGCTCGTCACCGCCATTAAGCCCGGTACCGGTGCGGCCATTCGTGCGAAGGCGCCCGATGGCAAGGAAGTCAACTTCGTCGTGCTCACTGCCGGCCAGGCAAGCCGGTTGGCACGGCTCAAATTTGCCGGCCAGGAGCGGGTGATTCTCTCCGAGGCGCTGGTCTTCGCGGACGGGCCAGGCCTCCGGTTGCAGGCCGACGATGCGCGTCACCTGCGTCTCTCGATCTTCCCCAAGCTCAGTGCGATATCTCTCGGCGACACAAAGATCAGTGCCACGGAGGATGGCGTCTTCGCCGCATTCGTTCCCCCCGTACAGCCGGAACCACAGGTCTTGAAGGTGACGGTCCGGAAGGAATACGCCAGTGGGCCGAACGCCACCCGATTCCGTGGATCCGATGAGGCACGATGGGTGGACGCGGCGGAATACAGCCTGGACATCCCTGCCGCCGTTGCCAAGGGTCGAACCTTGCTCGAGCTTCACTACGTCGGCGACGTCGCCCGTTTGTACCTCGGTGAGCAACTACTGTTCGACAACTTTTTCAACGGCGATCCGATGCCCGTCCCGTTGTGGCGGATCCCCCGGGGCGATTGGCCCCGGTTAACCCTGAAAGTGATTCCGTATTCCAGGGGAGTATATGATCGTTTGCGGGGATATGGCAGGTCAGTGGTGGAGCGATCCCTGGCCGACGGGACGCTCAACAAGAACAGCGGCACGATGGACGTTATCCCCGTGACCGTGAAGGCGCCGGTCGAATTGACCGTCCTGCCGTTGAATTGACAGTAGCCATAGCTATTGATCCCCGAACAGGACAAGTCGAACACAACCAAAAGAAGAAGTATACATGAACAAGAAACTGATTCCTGGAATACTGGCGATTACCTGCCTGTTACTACCTCAGGCTACCAACGCGACCGAACCGGCCGGGGGGGGCGAGAAGATGGATGCACCCCCGGTCGCTGTGGTGGCGAAGGAACCGCCGGAGGTGTTTTCGGCGGAACGGGCTCGCCGCCTGCCGGAGGATCAGTTCGCTATCCCAGGATCCTTCGTCACACGTGGCAACCATTCACTGCTTTCATCCCGTGAGATTCCTTTGCCAAACACGGCTCAAGAACGGCACATCCTGAAGGAAAAGCAGGCGGTCGAATTGACTTTCCCCGGCGTTGAGCCCAAAGCCATCTATCGCCTGGAACTGACTTTTCTCTCTAACCACGACCTGCGTGCCGTGCGCGTGGTTGCCAATGGTGTCGAACTTGAAGCGGCGCTGGCGTTACCCAAGAACAAGGTTTTGCAACGTCAGTGGTCGCTGCCGCCCGAAGCCGTGGCGGCGGGGCAACTGGTCGTCCGCGTGGAAAAGGTCCGCGGACCAGATGCTGTGGTGTCACGGGTTCGATTGTTGGCTTTGAGTCCTGGCGCCAAGCCGCTGGCCGCTCTACCAGTAATTGTATCGACGCCGCGCCTTTCGCCACGGCCGCAGTCGGTCGGCGGCGTGAAGAATCCGCAGTTGGATCTGAGCGGCACCTGGCGCTTCCTTCCTAATGCGCCGAAAGATTTTGCCACCGCACCCGCCACCGAAACTGGCTGGGAAAACATCAATGTCCCCGGCGAATGGGTCATGCAAGGTTTCACCCCGCCGGGTTGGGCGGTCAAGGGTTACCGGCGCGCGGTCACGATCCCTGCTGACTGGAGCGGACGACGGGTCAAGCTCCGCTGCGACGGGGTTTTCAGCGACGCGACCGTCTGGGTTAATGGCCACCCCGTCGGTAGTCACAGGGGTGGATTTACTCCGTTTGAGTTCGACGTAACCGACATGATCACGCCCGGTCAGCCAGCGACTCTTACGCTGGCTGTAAAAAGCCAGGAAACTGCCGACCAATTGGCCAGTGCGACCTGTTACGCTTCGCACGATTTGGGCGGTATCCCACGTCGTATCCAGCTCTGGGCGTTGCCGACGGTGAACCTGGCAGCGTTGCGCACACACACGACCTTTGATTCGTCGTACGAAAATGCGGTGCTCGAGGTGACAGTGAAGCTGGCCAACGACGGCGTATCCGCTTCGGAACCGGTTCATCTGAAACTGAATTTACAGGATCCACAGGGCAAGACCGTCGTGCTGGATGGTGGGGGGATTGACGTGCCAGAGATCCCTGCCGACCAGACCGTTTTGCGAACGGTTCGGCTGCCTATCTCCCGGCCGCAGCTTTGGGATGTCGAACACCCAAGGCTCTACACGTTGAACGCGGCGCTTGATCTCAAGGGCGGCACTGCGGAAACGGTCGCCACACGGGTCGGGTTCCGTCAAGTCGAACTCCGCAATCGCCAGTTGCTGGTCAACGGACATCCTGTGAAGCTGCGCGGAGTCTGCCGTCACGAGGTGGATCCGATCCGCGGCCGCTCGCTGACCGGTGATCAGTGGCGCAAGGACGCCGAATTATTCCTCCACGGCAATGTTAACTTTGTCCGCACATCCCACTACCCGCCGGACGAGGAGTTTCTGAATGCCTGTGATGAACTGGGGCTTCTGGTTGAATGCGAAGCCCCGTTTTGCTGGGCCTGGTGGGAGCCGAAGGAACTGGTCCTGTCGCAGAGCGCGGAAATGGTCGAGTTTAACCGGAACCACCCGTCCATCGTTATCTGGTCGGTCGCCAACGAAACGGATTGGGCCGATTGTTTCCGGCTTTCAAGTTCGCTCATTCAGGGGATGGACGATTCGCGGCCTCGCATCTTTGCTACCGTGACCTTCAATGAGAACGGACTTCCTGATAATCCGCAGACACTTCCATGGAACGACATTGAGATCGCTTCAATGCACTACCCAAGCCCGAAGTTGGTCGAGCGTTCCGAGACGTACCCCAAACCGGTGCTTTACGACGAATACTGTCATGTCAATGCGTACAACCGCGAAGAGCAGCTTGTAGATCCCGGTGTACGCGATGTGTGGGGATTGTCTTTTGCGAAAACGTGGGAATCGATGCGCCAAAGTTCCGGCTGCCTGGGTGGTGCATTGTGGGCGGCGATTGACGACACGTTTTTTATGCCCAGCGGCCGTACTGTCGGATACGGTTCGTGGGGTCCCTTGGACGGTTGGCGGCGGCCCAAGCCGGAGTATTGGCACATGGCCAAGGTCTATTCGCCGGTCCGGGTTGCCCAGACGCAGTTGGATGTCCCTTCCGCCGGACAGCCTTTGCGCCTCACGATTGAAAATCGCAGCGATTTCGCTGATTTGAGTGAAATGCGCTTTGATTGGATGATTGCCGGTCAATCCGGTACAGCTCGAACCGCTGCCCCTCCCAACCAGAGCGGCGTCTTGGAAATCCCATTGAGCCAGCCGCCATCTGCAGGGCAGGAGCTGGAGCTTCGCGTTATTGGACCACGCGGTTTCATGGTCGATGCCTACCGCTTTACACTAGGTGGTGAGCCGACCGTTCCTCCACCGTCACCGCGTCCCCCCGGTTGTCTGAAACTCCAGCAAAGCGCCCAGACCGTGACCGTCCAAGGCGACGGCTTCACCTACCGCTTCGACGCCGCAACCGGGCAACTGGTCAGCGCCTCGATCGGTGGGCACGAGTTGCCGCTCACCGGGCCATGCCTGACGCTGGTGCCAATGGTTCCTTTTAGCGCCGGCGACCTCCATCTGACGGATAAACCTGTCATACCGCAGTGGGGCCTGTGCACGCAGTGGAAGTGCGCATCGGTCAAGGCAACCCAGGATGCAACGGGCGTGACCGTATCAGCAAACGGCGCCTACGCCGAGGCCACTGGAGGCTACGATTGTGCGATTGATCTGACCGGCCGGTTGACCGTTCGCTGGAACTTCAATCTGGCCAGGGCTCTCAAACCCCGGCAGACAGGCGTCACTTTCGATTTGCCTGCCGCGTGCGACACACTTTCGTGGCGTCGGCGCGGCCAGTGGTCGTGGTACCCGGAGGATCACATTGGACGCTCGGTTGGGCAGGCAAAAGCTGATTCGCTTCGGCCTCGCAGCGGTCTGCTTGGGCCTAGCACCCGACCGGATTGGCCCTGGAGTCAGGACCAGAACGATTACGGCAGCAACGATTTCCGCTCCACGAAATACGCCATTTATGAGGCCACGTTGGCGGACGAAACCTTTGGTCTGCGGGCCATCGCTGCTGCCGACCGTCATGTCCGCGCCTGGCGCGACGCCGGCCGTTCGCACTTGCTGGTGATGGACTACACCAATGACGGCAGCGAGATGTTCCTCCAGCCGATCCGTGCGATCCCCGACCGCCCGGTCGCCAGCGGCGGCGGCATCACCGGCTCAGTGCAGGTCGAGGCGGTGCCGTTGGTGGCCCACCATCCGTATTTCAGCATCTGGTCGGCGGCCGGCAAGCTCCAGACGCCGCCGGAAGTCGGAAAGGACTACGTTCCGGACAAGGGGGACTTCAATGGAGCCGACCATCTTGGCCGGTAGCATATGGAAAGCTCTGGAGCCGGTCGCCTGCCCGACGTAGCCTTGGCGAAGGCGGGTCCCCGACCGGTGGAGACTGGCCGGCATCCTGTAAAATGGGGATATTGCAGAGGTGGCCGGTATGGTATGACCGGACGGATTAACCAAGTGTGACGGCGGGTGTCGTCACGGATTCAGAAGAATACAAGAAATGCAATACATGCAAGCATTCGGAGCGGCGGTTGGATTGTTTTTCGCGTGTTGCGCCTGTGGGGCGGAAATCGGTTTGCGCACACGATATTCTTTATGGCCCACCGGAAAGGGAGTGACTGGCAGGAATTGGGATATATCAGGGTGAAAATTGAGGAGAAGGCGCTGCCAATAAAGGAATTGAATATGCAGAACAATCTTGGAGCCGGTCGTCCCCGACCGGTAGCGGAATACCGGCGGCGGACCGTCGGCCCCATAAATAGGATTGCCATGGTTCTGCTGGCGGTGGCGATGGCATCGCAGGCGCCAGCCGGAGAGGCGCCCCGGACGGTCGTCTCGCTCGACAAGGACTGGCGTTTCCACAAGGGGGCGCTGGAATTGCCGGGACGGGTTCCTGTCAGGGACTGGCTCTACCGGATGGAGCCCAAAGGCAGGCAAGCGGCCCTCGACGCAACCGCCGTGATGACCGCCGAAGCGCTCGATACGACCGGCGCGGGGTGGAAGAAGGGCATGCGGTTCGAGTACGAAAAAGATACCTCGGGCGATGCCTGGATGGAGGGCGGCAATCACTATCCCAAGGGCAAACCCTTGTTTGCCTGGTTCCGCGCCCAGATGCCTGGCGTTCCGGCGGCGCGTCCGGCGCTGGAGTTCGGGGATGTCCAAGGGTTGGTCCACATCTTCGTGAACGGGGTCATGCTCAAGCGGCATCAGTCGCGCGCCCAGTCGTTTGTCGTCGATCTCCAGCCGGTTTGGAAACCGGCGGGAGTGAACACGATCGCCCTCTTGGTTGAAGCCAAGGGATATGGCGGGCTGGGGGGCAGCCCGACATTTGTGGATCTGGCGGCGGAAATCCCCGCCAACAGCCAGCTCAGCACGGCTTACGACGACAGCGCTTGGACGAGTGTGGATGTGCCGCACGATTTTGGCGGATTCGGAAGCGGCTGGTATCGGAAATCGCTTGCGGTTCCGGCCTGCAAGCCGGGGAGCCGGGTGTGGCTGGAATTCGACGGCGTCTATCGCATGAGCCGCTTCTGGCTGAACGGGAAGGAACTCGGGATTCATCCCAGCGGCTATTCGCCCGTGCGCTTCGATGTGACTGACGTCGTCCAGCCTGGCGCCAACACGCTGGCCGTGAGCGTGGACGCCAATATTGCCGAAGGCTGGTGGTATGACGGGGGCGGGATCTATCGCCATGCGCGGCTCGTGGTCGTGCCGGAGGTGCATGTGGCGCCGGAGGGCGTCTTCATCCGATCGACCATTCCAGATTGCGGGGATGGCATTACCGCTCCAGCGGCGACGCTTGAGCTCGCCGTGACGGCCAACAACTCCGTCAAGAAAGCGGTGGTGGCCGAGATTGAAAACGAAGTGCTCGATGGGTCAAACCACAGTGTTGCGAGGTTATCCAATAATAACCTGCCACTGGCGGCGGGGGATAACCCTTTGAAGCAGCGGATAACAATACCGAACGTCAAACTCTGGTCCTGTGAGCACCCCGAGCTTTATACGCTACGCACCACCCTCCGGATCGAGGGCCGTGTGGTCGATGCGGTATCCACATACTTTGGAGTCCGCAAGATCGAGTTCAACGGCGAGCGCGGCTTCCTGCTCAACGACCGGCCCGTGAAGCTCAAGGGAACCGCCAACCATCAAAACCACGCCGGAGTGGGCGCCGCCATTCCCGATCGTCTCCATGTCTGGCGTTTGGAGCAGCTCAAGAAGATGGGTTGCAACGCCATCAGGTATTGCTACGAACTGGACCCATTCGTTTACGAGGCCTGCGACCGAATGGGCATCCTGGTGATGGGCGAATTCCGCGAGTTTGGCGACGGCTACGATGCCAAGGTGAACGAAAATAACACGGTGGATGAATTGAGGGATCAGCGGGCCGAGGTCAAACGCATCCGGAATCATCCCAGCATCGTTCTCTGGTGCCTTGGCAACGAGGAGGGGGCGGTCCAGAACAACGCCCTCGGCGCGGAAATGGCCGGGAAGGTGAAGAGGATGGTGGATGAGCTCGACGGGACGCGCCCCGTCACCATGGCCGTGGTGGGTGGCTATGCCGCGGAGGGGGTTTGCGGCGTCGTGGACGTGGTCGGCATGAATTACAACATCGGGGCCTTCGACGCCGTGCGGGCGAGGTTTCCTGGCAAGCCTATGATCGGCACGGAATCTACCAGCGAGGTCTCGACGCGCGGCTGTTATGACCGGACCCAATTCAAGAATTTCTTTGGGCTATTCCATGGCGATCAAGAGCGCCACTTTGTGAGCAATTACAGCGAGAACTGGCCGGGCTGGGGGGCCTCGTGCGAAGCCAACTGGAAGGCTGTCGCGGCGCGTCCCTGGGTGGCGGGGACCTTCGTCTGGACGGGATTCGACTATGGCGGCGAGCCGACTCCCTTCGATTCTCCCTCCCGCAGCTCGGTCTTCGGAATCCTGGATCTCTGCGGGTTTCCCAAGGACAGCTATTGGTACTACAAGTCGTGGTGGGGCAGTGAGCCGGTCATCCATGTTTTCCCGCACTGGAACTGGGCGGGCAAGGAAGGCCAGGAGATTCCCGTCTGGGTCCACAGCAACGCCGGGGAGGTCGAGCTTTTCCTCAATGGAAAATCGCTCGGCAAGAAGACGATGGAACACAACTCCCACCTCGAGTGGAAGGTTCCCTATGCGCCGGGCAAGCTGGAAGCGAAAGGTCTCAAGGATGGCAAGATCATCAGCGACATCGTGGAGACCACCGGCGCGCCCGTCGGCCTGACGTTGGCGCCGGACCGCGCGGCGCTTACCGCCGACGGCGCCGATCTGGCGTGGGTCAAAGTGAGCGTCGTTGATGAGAAAGGGCGCGTTGTGCCGACAGCCGGCAACCTGGTACGCTTCTCGGTCACGGGGCCGGGCCGGATCATCGGGGTCGGCAACGGGGATGCGACCTGCGCCGAGCCGGGCCAGGCAACCCAGCGCTCGGCTTGCAATGGACTCTGTATGGTCCTGGTTCAAACCACCGGACAGTCCGGTGAAATCCAGCTAAGAGCCGAGGCCGACGGTCTGAAGACCAGCGTCTGCCCGATCTCAGCAAAGTGAAAGGAACTTCTCATGCCTGGAGCCGGCCGTTCCCGGCCGGTAGCCATGTTCAGAACCTTTCCGTGTTGGTAGGGGTGATGAGGGAGATCAAGCGATGAACATGATATTTCGGCAAATTGCGAGTGTGGGAACAGTTCTTTTGGCGTCCGCGGGTGTCATGGTCGCCAATCCGGCAGCTCCGGCCGCGCCCGACATCGGTTTCGGCCCGGACGGCTCGGTTACATCCCTGATTCTCGAACAGGGGGGCTCCAACCTGGTGGACCGGAGCCAGCCCGGGCGTGGCTTCTACCTCGAAACCTGGTCCAGCGGCGGCATGAAACAGTACCGGCTGGATCGGGTCCGCCGGGAAGGCGCCACACTGGTGGTCAGCCGTGACCGGGTTCTTCCCCGCTTCACCTTCGAGCTGACGAGCAACCCGCATTATCTCGCGCTCAAGCTCAAGCGGGTCGAGGGGGTACCGGCCAACCAGATGTCGCTGCGCCTGGAGATCCGCTGCCGCTCCGGAATCGTGGCTCAAAACCTGGGTTACATGGCGAGCCATATTCCATGGGTGGGCGAGCGCCGGGATCCCGGGGTGACGGGTGCCTGGAACTGCCTTTGGCAGCGCAACGCGAAAGACCCGCTGGGCGGCATGGCCTTGTATCCGGACGGGCCGCCGGACAAGGAGGACGCAGCGCTCCTGGAGGCGTGGGTGAACGAGGATCTCCTGCCTCGGCCGGCCCTCAAGGAGCCGTGGACCAAGGAGCGGGCGCGCCAATGGCTGGCGGATTTTGAAAAACGCTTCAGCGATCAGACCTTGATGATCCTGAGCGCCCAAAGCCCCAAGGAACTCTACGCGATGACGGCCGTGGCCGAGCGCATCGGGATCAAGCAGGTCTACCTGCATACCGATACCTGGCGCGGTGAGTACTGGCCGGTGACCCAATCCCACGTCTACATCAATCCCAAAGTGTTCCCCGGCGGGTTGGAGGACCTGAAAAAATACTCGGCCTACTTGCGCCAGCGGGGGATGTCCCTCAAAATCCATACAACCTCCGCCGGGATTGGCCCGCGCGATCCCAAACGCATTGCCGGGCATGTCAGCCGCGATCTGGCCTGCTGGGGAACGGGCACGCTGGAAGAATCCCTGGCGCCGGACGCGAAGAACATCCGTTTCCGTCCCGCGCCCGGCACAAGCTATCCATTTTCCGTGGATTGGTGGGGAACTGGGCAGAGGGGGAACATCCCTGACTTCTTCAGCTTCTCCCTTGTCCGGATTGGCGAGGAGATTGTCGAGGTGGGCGCCTTCGAGGATACCGATCAGCCGGTTTGGAAGCTGACGGGATGCAGGCGCGGGATTGGAGCCACGAAGTCGGCAGGCCATTCCGAGGGTGATGAACTGGCCGGATTGCTTTCCGCCTACGGGCAGAACTTCGTTCCGGATGTTGACTCGCCCCTGCTGGAGGAAATGGCCCGGGAATACGCCGATCTGGCCAATGCCATTGGCCTGAGTTACCTGGAGTATGATGCCCTGGAAATCAATTGTTACCCGTACTGGGGGGGTGACAAGTACACCGAGTTGGTGGCGCGGCGGATGGATCATCCTGTAATCACCCATACCTCGGCCGGAACTTTTGTGCCGAGCAACATCGAGTTCAGGTTCAACTGCTGCAAATACCTCTACAGCACGCCTTTTGCCAGCACCTCATTCATCACCGAAAACGCCCAGCGGCGTGCCACTCCCGAAATCGAGTTTAACTCTCGCCTGGCGCAGGGCATTGCCCAGGGCGCGACCAGTCTTGGCATCTGCAAATCCCAGGCAATGTTTGGCATCAACCAGGCTCTCCTGGCTGGACACGGCCTCTCGGGGCAGTTCCTGGAGGATTTCCGGCGCTGGCATGCCGTGGCCCGTTTAATCACCAGCGAGCAGCGCAAGGCGCTGAAGCAGGCGCTTGCCGCTTCATCCGCAACTTCCCCGCCGGGCAAGCGCACCCTGATCGCACCGGTTTTTGCCGAGGGCTACATGGGGGCGGGGATCCGTGAGACCCGCGATGCCTTCGAAGTGGTGGCCAAGCGTTTCCTGACCCAGTCCACCGATGCCCCCGCAATGGTGGGGGTGGAGTCCGCCCCGCAAACTCCGCGCCAGTTCATCCAGCCGGGTCAGGCCCTGCAGTTCACCAATCCGTATGCCGCCCAGCCCCTGACGTGGACTATCCGGGTACTTGCCGAGACCGGGCAGGATTTCTCCGTGATTCCCAAGGCGGATTCCGAAGGAAGCAACGAAACCGTCGCTCAGTATTTAACCGGCGTGGCGTCCCCTGGAGCCGGCGGTCCTCCGCCGGTAAACCCACCGGCCAAACAAACCAAACCGCCGGTAGCTGTCACGCTCCAGCCCAAAGCTTCCGAGGTGCAGAACCAGCGGTATGCGAGGTTTGAGCAGGAGGGGAACGCCGTCGTGGTTTCCGCCGAGAACCCGGGGACTGAAGACTTCTGGAAGGGGGAGGATCTGCCTCGTTGGGCAAAAGCGGTGGCCATGCCCGGCCACGGGATTTCGCTTGAGGTGACTGGCGACGGCAGCGGGGCGGTGCTGGTAGTCCAATTATTGGATGGCGGCGGTTCGCGCGATTACGTGGTGAAAGTGGACTTTAGCGGCAAACGCACATTCGTCATCCCCACCGGAGAAGTCAGTTGGGCCGATGGGAGATGGGGCCGCCGCGGGGGAACTGAGTGGTTTCACTATGACCGGATCAACGCCGTGGCCCTGGGCTTAGGTTTCATCCCGGCGAAAACTTCCCCGCGCGTAAAGGTCGAGAACCTGCAACTGCTGGCAGATTGCCCGAGCAGGCTGGTCAACCCGGTACTCACGGTGGCGGGAGGCGAACTGCAAATCACCGGTGAGGTGGAAAGCGGGCAGTACCTCCGCTACACTGGCGGCGAGACGGCCGGCGTCTATGATGCGAACTGGCATCTGCTGCGGCAACTTCCCGTCACACTTAACAACTACGTGATGCCGTGCGGGCCGGTAGCGGTGAGCGTGCGGGTTGCTGACGGCGCGCCGCGTCCGTGGCTGGAAACGCAGTTTCTTGTTGAAGACCAACCCATCCGGATCCCGAAAGATTTGGAGCCGGTCGTTTCCAGCCGGTAGAGACTTAACCGGGGGAGGATCGCCAGTTCCAGGGATCGCTGATGGATTTCTCCGGCATTCCCTGCATCCTGTAAAATGGGGATACCTACCGACTCAATAAGATGTCATCACTATGCTATTGAAGAAAAGGGAAAAGTTGATGTTCAGTTAACAATAGAAAAGGAGATCGAAAAAATGAAGAGGGTAATGATGGCGGTGGTTGGATTGGCTTTTGGCGCATGCCTGTCGGCACAAGCCGGATACCGGACTGAGACAACCGTTGTCCCGGTTCCGGCGGCACATCAATACGTGGTACAGTTCAAGATTATAGAAGTGGCAAAGGACGGAAAGAAGGACGTATTGGGTGCCCCTAAACTCACTGTGAAAGCCGGTGAAGAGGGCAGGATCACCGTGGGAAAGGAACAGGACGGTATCTCCTGTACAGCGCTTATCAAGGAGATCGAAGGCGGCATTGAGGCTGTCACTGCCGTTATCGTGAATGAAAAGGGGACAGAGAAATTCAACACAGCCCAAAGCGTCACGCTGAGGAAGTAGCCAGGCCGAACCAAGACCTGCTGGGTTCGTCGCTGACGCGCGGACCCAGAGGCCTGTCGATCACTGTAGTCGGCCGTCCTGCCTTGGAGCCGGCCGCTTGCCCCGACGTAGGCTTTGCGTAGTCGGGTTCCCGACCGGTAGCGAATTACAGGCGGAGGACCGCCGGCCCCAGGAACCGCCGGTGGCTTTCTTCTGCATTCCTTGTATCCTGTAAAATGGGGATACTGAACGGCGCAAAATAATGTCATCATTCTAAGTCGTCTCATTATGGATGAGTTGGAAAGAGGGATATCATGAGAGATACACAACCTGTTCGTGCAAACCGGCGTTCGCTTAACTTTGTCACGACGATTTTGTTTGCAGGCGTCTCCTGCGGGTGGGCCGCCGGTCCAGCGGAGGTCTGGCTCCAGCGGCTTCATGCCGCCCCGTCCGGCGTCGTCCTGGCGGGCGGTGTAAAGGCGGTGGACACCGTTAAGGTTGAGCGGGTATGGGATGGCAATGTCTGTTCCGCGACGGTGAAGAACGAGGGGGCATCCCCGGTCAGGATCGAGCGCATTGACCTCTTCGATTTCAAGCACGGCCTGCCGGGCAGTACGCCGTTCTACGGGGAATCGTTTCAAATGCTCGCCCAGAACATCGGCACACTGGCTGACCCCAAAGATATGGGCAGCAGTTACCCGGACCGGAAGCATTACCGGCTCTACGAGGTCCCGGGGCTCCGCACGGCCCGCGGCATGATGGTGTTGCGTCCGACCGGGGCGGAGCAGATCCTGCTTGGGTTTACCTCCTGTCGGCGGTTCGATGGCCTGCTGTCGTTCGACGCGGAACGCCTTGTGGTTTCCTTCGACTGCGAAGGACTGGAATTGGCGCCCGGAGCAAGTTGGCAACTTGAGGAGTTCTACTGCGCCGCATCCCCTTCGCGCGAGGCGCTCCTGGACGGGCTTTGTGAGAGGATCGAGCGCCACCATCCGCGCCGGACGGGTTTCAAGGTTCCGCCGCTGGGATGGTGTTCGTGGTACTGTTTCGGACCCAACGTCACGGTGCCGGATATCCGCCAGAACTTGGACTGGATCGCGGCCAATGCGCCCCAGTTGCGCTACATCCAGATTGATGACGGCTACCAGCCCTGGATGGGCGACTGGCTCGAAAGCGGCAAGTCGTTCGGAGGCGACATCCGGGCCGTTCTTGGCGAGATTCGTCAACGCGGTTTCGAGCCCGCCATCTGGCTGGCGCCCTTCATCGCGAGCCCCGAGTCGAAGCTTTTCCGCGATCATCCCGATTGGTTCGTGAAGGATGCGGACGGGAAGCCGCTGCGGTCGGACAAGGTCGGCTTCGGCGGCTGGCGGCTCGGCCCATGGTATGTGCTGGATGGCACGCACCCCGGCGCACAGGGGTTCATCGAGAAAACGTTCCGCACGATGCGCCGGGACTGGGGCTGCACCTACTTCAAACTCGACGCCAACTACTGGGGCGCGCTCAACAAGGGGCGGTTCCACGACCCCAAGGCCACGCGTATCGAGGCCTACCGACGCGGCATGGAAGCCGCGCTGCGCGGGGCGGGGGATGCCTTCATTCTCGGATGCAATCATCCGATCTGGCCCTCCCTCGGGCTGGTTGACGGGGCGCGTGTATCCAATGACCTCGCCCGCAATTGGACGGCGGTCCGCGATATGGCAAGACAGAGCCTGCTGCGCGGCTGGCAGAACGGGCGGTTCTGGTGGAACGATCCGGATTGCGCGCTGCTCCACAGCGGGATGCTGATGGACATCAGTGGAAAGATGCTAGGTAGCCAGGCCATGCCATGGAACGAGGTGATCTTCCATGCCACCGCGGCCCACGCGACGGGCGGTTTGCTCCTGAGCGGCGATAATCTTCCGCAGCTGAAGCCGGAAGAGTTGGGTGTTCTGCGCAAACTGATTCCCCCGACGGGCAGGGCGGCGAGCTTTGCCGATGAGGCCCTGGCGATTGGTCGCACGCCAAAGAAGGGGGGCGAGTATCTCTATCTCTTCAACTGGGGCGATAAGCCTGTGGAACGGGAGGTTTCGTTGCCGGGCAGGGCGGTTCTGAAGAACTACTGGACCGGCGAGGATCTCGGAACCTTCGAGGGTATATACCGAGTGCCCGCGCTGCCCCCGCACAGCGCCCTGCTGATCGAGAGTACTACGACCGAGGTCCCGGCGTTTCGTTCCGGTGCGAAGTGGCTGGATGACGCGGGCGTCCCTATCAATGCCCATGGGGGCGGAATCCTTTTCCAGGGCGGGACCTACTATTGGTTCGGTGAGCACAAGGTGGCCGGAACGGTCGGCAATTCCGCGCAAGTCGGCGTCAGCGTCTATTCCTCCCGCGATCTCTGTTCCTGGAAAAACGGGGGGATTGCCTTGAAGGTGTCCGAGGACCCGAAGAGTGAGATCGTGAAGGGCTGTATTATTGAACGCCCGAAGGTGATCCATAACGCGAAGACCGGCAAATACGTCATGTGGTTCCATCTCGAGATCAAGGATCAGGGCTACATGGCGGCCCGGTCAGGGGTGGCGGTGGCCGACAAGGCGACGGGGCCATATTCCTATCTCGGTTCCTTTCGCCCCAACGCGGGCATCTGGCCGTTGAATGTCCCTTGCGAATCGAAGAAGGCGTTGACTGATGAGGAGGTCAAAGAGATCGCCAAGCTCGGGTTGACCGGGGGTTACCATCCCGGGTATCCGCAACACAAGGTGTTCCGCCGCGATTTCACGGGGGGGCAGATGGCGCGGGACATGACGCTGTTCGTGGACGACGACGGGATGGCTTACCACATCTATTCATCTGAGGAGAACGGGACCCTGCACATCTCGCAACTGAGCGACGATTATCTGAAACCCGCCGGCCGCTACATCCGTATCTTTCCAGGAGATTTCAACGAGGCGCCCACGCTTTTCAAACACAACGGGAAATACTATCTGATCTCCTCCGGCTGTAGCGGGTGGGCGCCGAACGCGGCCCGTTCCGCCGTCGCCGATTCGATCCTCGGCGAGTGGAGGCCGCTGGGCAACCCTGTGCGCGGAACACAGGAGGACCGCGCGACGACATTCCGCACCCAGGGAACGTATGTCCTTCCCGTTCAGGGGTGTCCGGGCGGATTGATTTTCATGGCCGACCGCTGGTGTCCCGAGAACGCGATTGACGGGCGATATGTCTGGCTGCCGGTTGAATGGGAACAGGACAAGCCGGTGCTCAAGTGGCGCGATGAGTGGGTCATGAATACCCGGTAGGTAGGAGAAAATACCATGTCATCCACCTTCACTCTCCGTTACATCGTCGACGGAATCATTCTCGCGCTTCTGGTTTATTCGGTCTACCACGCGTTCACGAATGAACCGGCTAAAGCCACAGTTATTGATTGTATCCGAACTCTCCGCCGCAACATTGTTGCCGCATTCATCTTCGGAATCGGACTCACGCTTTCTTCGCAATCAGGCACACAAAGCTTTGCCGATTGGCTGCATGGCGGCCCACTCTTGGCATCTATCAGCTCCATTCTTTATGGATATGTTCGGAAAGCCGAAAAGGCTGCTCTAACAGAGGAAAATCAGAAATGAAGCAAGAACCAACAAGGCGACGGAGCTCAGGGTTTTGGCCCTTGGCACGAATGGCAGTTCTCACCATGGCGGCGGCAAACTTGCTGGCGGCGGATGGAAGCTCTCCGGCTAAAGAAATGGCAAAACTCAAGGTCGGCGATCCGGCTCCGCCCCTATGTGCCGGGAAATGGATTCAAGGCGACCCGGTCAAGGAATTCGAGAAAGGGAAGGCCTACCTGCTCGATTTCTGGGCGACGTGGTGTCCGGGTTGTGTAGAGTCGATCCCCCATATCAACTCGCTCCATGAGAAGTTCAAGGACAAGGGACTTGTCGTGATCGGGCAGAGCATCTCGAAAAAGGACGTTGAGAAAGTAGCGCCGTTTGTCGGGAAGATGGGGAAGAAGATGACTTATCGGATTGCGCTGGACGATTTCAGCAAGTCCGAGAGGGGCGCAATGGCCGGAAGTTGGTATGATGCCTCTGGCGAGAATGGCATACCGCTGGTATTCCTCGTGGGCAAGGATGGGAAAATCGCTTGGATCGGGCATCCGTACGGACTGCTGTTGAACGAATCCATCATCAAGGGGGTTCTAGATGGAAGTTTCGATGGCGTCAAAGTTCATGCCGGCCCCATGGGACATGTCAAGCGATTGCAGGTCGGCGACGCGGCCCTGCCGTTGCATGTCGGAAAGTGGATGAAAGGTGAGCCGGTCAAGGAGTTAGAGAAAGGAAAGGCCTACCTGCTCGACTTCTGGGCGACATGGTGCCCCGGTTGTATTGAGTCGATCCCCCGGTTGAATGCCATCCAGGAGAAATTTAAGGACAAGGATCTTGTTGTCATTGGGATCGATGTTGGCGAACCGATGGCGAGCCACTTCGGGAAGAAGACAGCCCCCGTGGCGGTCGCCGGGAAAATGGCGTACCGGGTTGCCGCAGACGATCTCTCCGGATCGAAGACAGGGGGAGGCAGGATGAATGAAACCTGGATGACGCAGGCGGAAGTGGAATATATCCCCGCCGCCTTCCTGGTGGGCAAGGATGGGCGGATCAAGTACATCGGCGATCCAGCCTCGCTATCCGACGCCGTCCTCGAATCCGAGATAAGATGAGGAAACATTATGCAAGGACATGAAACCGAAATGCCGGATACTCCCGTGATGGCGGGGAGCGATACGGCTCCTGCCGCGAACCCGCGCTGCGAGCCAACCGCGAACCGTGAACTCATGGCCGAGGCCCGCGCCGTTCTTGCCGGCAGGTGGGGATTGGCGGTTGGTGCGAACCTGCTCTGCTTGGCGCTGGTTGGAGTTGCGTCGTTTTGCGCCGGTCCACTGGACATCCTGGTGGCGGGGCCTGTCATGCTTGGGTTAACCGGGTTCAACCTGGCGTTGATTCGTCGGCTTCCTGCTTCGGTGGATCTGGTTTTTGCAGGATTCAGGACTTACTGGGTGGCAGTATTGGCGAGCCTGCTGGTGAGAGTGTACCTGTTTGCCTGGTCGCTTCCCGCGCTTGTCGCGGCGGTCATCGGGGTGAACATCGCGACCGGTTGGAAGGGGTCGCAGTTTGCCAAACCCTCGTTGGGCATGAGTCTCGTGGTGGTGGTGATTGTCATCGCGGGAGGTGTCGCAACCCTTGTTGCGATGTGCCGGTACGCGATGACCTACTACGTGATTCATGACACCCCAGGCATTGGCCCCGGCGAGGCCATCCGGCGGAGCAGGCGCCTGATGCGCGGAAAGAAGTGGAAACTCTTCTGCCTGCACTGTCGATTCCTGGGGTGGGATCTGCTTTGCATCCTGTCACTCTTCATCGGATTCCTCTGGTTGACACCTTACAAGATGGCCAGCCAGGCGGCCTTCTATGAGGACTTGCGGAAGTCGCAGGGAGATGTTCCCCCGGCAATCCCGGCGGAATGGAGCAAGCGGAGTGTCTATCGGGGGATCCTGCTCATCACCGCCATCATGTTCTGTATTGCGGCAGCCGGCCTGTATCTCGGGTTACGCCTGTTCCCGGACTCCAATCTGCTTGGCGGATTCGGCCTGCTGTTTGGAGCACTGGGTCTTCTTGGCGCGGGGGTCTTCCTGATTACCTTGGTGGTGTGGCCCATCCACGAAGTTGTGACATGGTTTGCGGCAAGGAAAGGGAAGGACTGATATAATAAGGGTAACGCCGCGTTTCGGGTCGGGCTAGTATGACGGGAACAACTGGGAGCAAGCATGAGAAGAAATCAAATGAAATTCATGGCAATGGCATTGATCGCGGGTACGTTGGCGCTGTCGGGTGTTTGGGCGGAGGAGTCGATGGACAAGCTGTGGGGTGAGTCGAAGCCGAAAACGCAGGTGACGGACACTACGCGGGGCACTCATTTCCGCAAGGGGCATTATGGCCTCTTCATGCACTGGGGGCTTTATTCGCAACTGGCAGGACAATGGAAGGGGAAGACCTATTACGGGATTGGCGAGTGGCTCATGCACCCGGCCATGGCGGGGATTCCCGTGGCGGACTATATGGATATCGCAAAGACCTTCAACCCCGACCGGTTTAACGCCAAGGCCATTGTTCAAATGGCCAAGGATGCCGGAATGACCTACGTCATCATCACCAGCAAGCACCACGAAGGCTTCGCGATGTTTAAATCGGCGTATCCGTTCAACATCGTGGATGCCTCGCCTTTCCATCGCGATCCGATGAAGGAACTGGCGGAGGCCTGCCGCGAGGCGGGACTCGGGTTCGGGTTCTACTACTCGCACAACCAGGACTGGACCGCGCCGGGTGGCACGGGTGGGCCGAAGCAGAATCCCGACGGCAGTCCGGCGACCTTCGAGCAGTACTTCCGGCAGAAGTGCTATCCGCAGGTGAAGGAGATCTGCACGCAGTATGGGCCCCTGGAGGTGGTGTGGTTCGACACTCCGGGCAGCATGCCCAAGGAATGCGCCGTTGAGCTTCATGATCTGGTGCGTAACGCTCAACCTAATGCCTTGCTGGGAAGCCGGATCGGTTACGGCATGGGCGACTACGAGACGCTCGGCGACATGGAAGTGCCTCCGGAGAAGGTCGGCGGATTATGGGAGAGTTGCGACACCAGCAATGATTCCTGGGCCTATGCGTGGTATGACACCAATTGGAAAGAGCCCCGGGAGATCCTGAGGAGGTTGGTGGCCACCGTGGCGCGGGGAGGGAACTACCTGTTGAACTGCGGTCCGGACGGGAAAGGGCAGATCCCGGAGCAATGCCAGAAGTTCCTGAGGGATGCCGGTGCCTGGATCCGTGCGAATCCCGACGTAACCTACGGTGCAGGCCCTTCGCCATGGAATAGTGCCATGCCGTGGGGTGATGTGACGATGCAAGGTGACAAAACCCTTTATCTGGTTGTTTTCGACCCGCCCCGCGATGGGTATATCTATTTGCCGGGGCTTGCGACAGCGGTCAAATCAGCCACTGGCGGAGTTTCGTGGAGGTCGGGCGTCCCCGACCGCCGTATGGGCGACCCTATTGACGCAACGGCTGGGGACATCCACCCTCCAAGCGGGGAAAATGCGATGAGTGGGGGCAAGGCGATTGTGACGGAAACGGTGGGGCATGCGGTACGTTTGAAGTTGCCGGAAGGCGTTCCGGAAGGCTTGGCCACTGTGATCCGGGTTGAACTTGCTGGTGTGCCGCAAGTCGACCAGACTCTTGCCTTGCACCCGAATGTGGCGAACACGCTGTTGTGCCATTTCGCTGAGGCCATCGGAGCAGAAAAGAAAAAGGTAAGCTGGATGGAGAAGTTTGGCGAATGGAAACATGCGAATCAGATATCCCGGTGGACCAAGGATGGTCGCGCCAGTTGGATGGTCAATGTGCTGGAACCGGGCGCGTATAAGGTTTCACTGAAATACACGGGAAAAAACCGGCTTGTTTGGAAGATCACCACCGACGAGGGTGCGGTGATCCAGAACCAGCAGGCGGCGACGACGCAGTATCAGGTTTATCCGATGGGGGTGTTTGAGATTCGGAAAGCCGGCGTGCACAAGCTTGAGGTCTCGCTGGTGGACGGCGATCGCGAGTCGGCAAGTCTGGAGGCAGTCACGCTGATACGGGCACCGTGAGGAAGACGCAGGCTCCCTGCCTCTGGCAGGGAAACCCGCCCTTCTAGGGGGATTGTTGGAGGATGCGTTTCCGGTTGTAGGCCGAGCTTCCCGCCGAAGGCGGGAGCTTGGGGTGCTTGAAAGGTAAAACTTTGTGACTCTCATAACTGACATGAAGTATGCGGTGATAGGCTTGTTAACCTTGGTGGCCGGATCATCTGTTCACGTGAGCGTTGGTTCCGATCCGGTTGCGTCACCCGTTGCCGCCTACACCCATTCCTGCTGGCTCAACGGCCTACGCAAGACCAAAGCCGACACGAGTCCGACGCTTTTCGCGATCGAAACCAGCCGCTATGGCTTCCGCCTGGACCTCGCGGATTTCGGCTAGGCGGGTTTGGGTCTGCGGTCCGGCAAGGTGCCGGGTTACGCCGGGAGTCTTGATGAGGGGATTGACTGGCTGCGGGCATTGCCGTCGGCGGCGCTGGTTTTCGAGGTCGAATTGGACGGCAAGCCCTACAGGGCGACGCAATGCCGGGCGGGAGTTGGAAATGGCAATGAGCGGTTCAAATACGCGCGGATGTGGGAATCGGGGCGTTTCGTCCAGCATTTCGATTTCCTCGATCTTGAACTGCGCGATACCGCTGGTGTTGTGCTGCCGTGCCAGGCCTCGCTCGATCTGGTGGCCTGGCCGGATTCGTTGACCCTGACGGCGCGGATTTCGCCGGGGGCGGGGACGGCGGCCTCGAAAGCCCCCGCTTGGAAGAACGCGATGTGCCGCCTTACGCTTAAAGGTAAGGAGATCGACTGTCGGGCAGAGAAGACAGTGGAGGGGATATGGAGCGCTGGCGAGATACAGGAACTGAGAATCAACCACTCGGTCCCCTTGAGGGCTCCTAATCTCTACCGGCCAAGGATGGCGGACTCCAAGTCATCCCCAGCGAGCCCTGGAGCCGGCGGTCCCCCGCCGGTAGAAACCAACTCCGTTGAGAGCCTCAAAATTCAGGTTTCCTATGGGCGGACACAGAATTTCCCAGTGGCATTCGATCCCGCTAAGGATTGTTATGTGGCGTCGGTGTTGAAGCTCAAACGAATCTTCAAAACGGGAAACACTGACATTCGCAACTACGATGATTTTGTCATCAGCGTCGAAAATCCCGGTGCGGGAGCGTTGGAGATCCCGTTTCTCTTTGAATTGCGCGGCCCCGCCAATATTACCGGACTATGCCCCATACTTTGCGACAAGGATGGGCGCCCCACGGGTCTTCCCGTTCAACTCAGCAAGAACTGGCACCATGGCGAGTACCTGATGGCCTATGCGATCATTCCCGCCAAGCCGGGCAAGACGGAGTATCTGTTGCGCATCGTCTATGGATTCTATGGCACATTGCCGTCGGCCAGTCATGCCCAGCTTAGTCTGGTCGGGTACAGCAATTCCAACGGGCGGTGGGACCAGTTGGCGATCGGCTGCTGGGGCGAGACCTTCTGTTTCGACATGGACATGACCTGCGTGGACAACGTCATTACGGATGTCCGCGGGTTGATGTTCCGTAACGGCATCAATGGGGCCAAATGGTCCTGGACGGATGCCGGGTGGGGAGGAGACTGGTTGGGAATCAAGGATAGCATGGGGAACAAGTTTCCCTTCTGCGGCATGAGGACTGCCTACCTGGCCCATGGTCCGTGCATGAGCGAGGTGCGGCATACGGGGTTCTACGGTGCGGGGCACGAGGTGGCGCTGGATGCCCGGATTAGGACGGCCAGGAGCGATGACTATGCCCGGACGTTCCAGACGCTTAAATACACATTCCAATCCGATGTCCCGGCGAAGGATGCCTGGTTGCATAAGATGAACGGGAGTTTCATTACCCCAAAGGTGGCGTACGGTAACCGCGATGGGTTACTCGCCGAATATGTTGCTCGCGACGACGCAAGTTTCCCCTCAACGGGATGCATTCCGCTGACGGGAGAGGCCCCGTGGTGGGTGGCATTCCCGGGAGCAATGAGCCCGGAGGGAAAGGACTGGGGCACCGGATATCGCGCCCTGATCATCCGATCCTACACGGCGGTTGTGGGCGGGAAGAAGGTTTCACGGCCAACCCTTGCCTTGAATGTTGGTACCGTCCGCAAGGATGGTTCTTGTTTGGAACTCCTGCTGGTGGCTCCCGAAGGAGTGGAGCGGTTCCGGCCGGGCGATTCGATCGAAATGGATCTGGAATGGATCTCGCTGCCGCGCTGTGCTGATGACTACTACGGGCCGAACGAGGTGTTTCGGAAGCATCTTGCGGATAATCCGATATCCTGGAAAACCACTTATCGTGAGGCCGTCGGCAACGAACTCGGGGTGCGGGTGTCCGGTGGGCAATTACTCAGCTGCTATCCGGTTATTGTCAAGGCCCGGTCCTCGCCAATCAAGGTGTGGATCAAAGGCGGCGTCGGTTGCGTCCCGATTCGTTTCGAAGGCCTCGAATTTGCCGCTGACTACACGCTCTTTCAGATCGTCGGCGGAAAAGAGGTCAAGCTTGACCAATCCCATAGCGGCAACGATTTCTGGCAGGTGGATAGGGATGCCTTAAACGCGACCTGCAGTCGGACTTACAACCTTCAGCTCGATAACACAATGGACTCGATTTGGCTTTTACAACAGGTTCCCGGCGGCCATCATGGCGGATGAATTGGAAGCGTTTATTCGGGAGGTTTCCCCTGAGGGAGTTTTCTTGTGTGTGGAGGCTGCGGATGATGAACAGGCGGCTATCTTGAAACGATTGTTGAAGTGGCGGTGAGCCAGAATGATTGGCCAGGAGGAAAATAAACGATGTCGAAGTATAGTCCGCGAAGTGATTTGCTGAGCTTGTATCGCCGCCAGGGATACTCCAGGGCGCCGGTTGGCATGCACTTCTGTCCCTCGCTTGAGGAGGCGTTCCATCGGCGATATCCCGGTTTCAAGGGCGATTACTTGGACTACTTCGGCGCTCCGTATCGGATCATCTATGATCCGGGATTCGCGTGGAACTTCGACGAGGTCTGGCGCATCCCGGGCCGGGATCAAATGGACTGGCTTCGCTATTATCCGGAAGGCTTCGAGCACAAGGTGAAATTCGACGGGTGGGGCGTGGCCCACGAGGATAATCCCGACTCGAAGCACATGACCCGGATGCATCACCCGCTGCGGAATGCCGCCGGCGTCGCGGAACTAGAGTCCTATCCCTGGCCGGATTTCAAGGCGATGGATTTCAGTTATCTTAAGGGGAAGGTTGAGGCCATCCAGGCCCGCAACCTCGCCGTGTTTGTCTGGGCGGAATGCACTGTTTGGGAAACCTCCTGGTACCTGAGGGGGATGGATAACCTTTTCGTGGACATGGCGTCGGAGGATCCCATGGCCACATACCTCCTGGATAAGGTGACGGAGTTGGCCTGCTTCCGGGCGGCCCGGTTCGCCGAAGCCGGGGTGGATATCCTCGGCCTCGGGGATGATATCGGGATGCAGAGCACGATCATGATGTCGGAAGAGATGTACCGGACCTGGCTCAAGCCACGCCTGGCCAGGGTGATCGCCGCAGCCAAGGCGATCAAACCCGACCTCCTGGTGAGTTATCATTCGTGCGGTTATGTGGCACCGTTCATTCCCGACCTGATCGAGGCTGGGGTGGATATCCTGAACCCGGTTCAGCCGGAATGCATGGATTTCGCCGACATCCATGCCCGTTTTGGCGACCGGCTTGCCTTCAACGGCACGTTGGGTACGCAACAGCTCATGCCGTTTGGGACACCGGACCAGATCAAAGCCGAAGTGCGCCGAAATCTCGGGATTGCCGGGGCGAAGGGTGGGTTGTTCTGCTGTCCCACACATATGCTTGAAC
>Ga0118677_10002799_pt1 | contig 34310 bp, 26 predicted proteins | sample AliMusrvi5mmetaG_FD_86154 | JGI IMG/M metagenome (GOLD analysis project Ga0118677, IMG submission 86154)
TTTGTAGTTTGTAATTGCACTATTCCTGCCGGTTTGATAGTGAATCGTGCATGCCTAAACGAATTCATCTCAACCGGCCGGATTTGGCCCAAGCCGTCGCAGCGGCCTTGGACAAATGCGAAAACGTCAAAGACCATGAGCGGTTGCTTGCCATGCGCATGGCAGCCAGCGGCGAGTTTACCGCCGCCCAAATATCGGAGCATCTGGAGATCAGTCGCCGACAGTTCTTCAATTGGCTCGCCGCATTGAAGGAGGGCGGCGTGAGCCGATTGCTGGAGCGTAGACACGGCGGCGGCGCCAGCCCGAGTATGACAGGACCAGTCCTTGAAGAATTCAAGGAAGGCTTGAAACAGGGACAATGGAAACGAGCAAAGGAAATCCAACGGTGGCTGGCACATCAGCATCGAGTCCAGATGGGTGTGGAGGGGGTGTACTACTGGTTGGGAAAATTGGGCGGGGTCTTGAAGGTGCCGCGCAAGACCCACGCGAAAAAAGACGCGGCGGCGGCAGTAGAGTTTCAGGAAACGCTCTGCGACAAGCTCAAGAGCTTGAACGTGGATGGTGGAAGACCGGTCCGCATCTGGGTGGCAGATGAGCACCGGTATGGCTTGATTCCGGTGGTGCGAAAATGTTGGACGCTGCGGGGATTGCGTCCAACGGCTCCGTACCAGACAAAATACGAATGGGGCTACTTGTACTCAGCGTTGGAAGTGGACGGTGCAAATGCCTGTGAGTTCCTATGCATGCCTGAGGTAAACCTGACAATGAGCAGGCTGTTTCTGCAGCAGCTGGTAGCCAGGGATCCGAACGCAGAGCATGTGGTGATCTGGGATCAGGCAGGTTTTCATCCACGTTCAAACGATCCCCTCGTGCCGGAGCACGTGCATCTGGTTTCGCTGCCGCCATATAGCCCTGAACTAAACCCAGTGGAAGCTCTCGGCGACCTGATAAAAGACCGTCTGGGTAACACGCTGTGGAAGACTCTGGAGGATATTGAAAACGCCATTGGTGAAGAACTCAGGCCAATCTATGAAACGGCCAGCCGGGTTCGCGGGTTGGTTTCACACCCTTGGCTTGTTCTTCAAGCAAACGCTACCGAGGGAAAGAATAGTGCACTTACATGCTGAAAGTGGTATTACGCATAGCGCGCATGATCCTGCAAGGCCACGCCTTTTGGGGGTGCTGATCAGCAATGGGTCGATCTGTCGGATCACTTGCGCCGCCGGTCTTCGGCTAAGGAGGAACCTATGTGTGCTCGAATAAGACTGGTACGGTGTGTGCGCTCGTAAGTGTGTTGGCACGACCTCTTGCTACTGCCGGACCATCAACTGGAAGATATTAGTGTTGGCCATTTTGGGCGTGATCTTGTCGCTATTGACTCCCCATGCCCACAGACAAACATTCGTCCCAGTGTGGCCGTTGGCTGTCCATTCAACCGTTGGATCCTTTCCGACACCGTTGTCTTTGACGACCTTCAGGCCACCGGTCTCGTGATCTGCGGTTATTATGACCAGTGTATCGGAACGCTTTTTGGCCCAGTCCATGACCGTTTGAACTGTCCGCTCAAACTCGATGACATCAGGAATCATGCGTGGTAGATCGTGCCCGTGGCAGGCGTGATCTATGTTCCCGCCCTCAACAAGCAGGAAGAATCCAGCTTGTCCCTTCTGCAGTATCGCCAGCGCGTTGCTGGTCATTTCCGAAAGGTGTGGATAGTCCCCGAAGCCGTCGTACTCATAGGGGAGGGGGCCATTGCCAAACTGAGCAGAAACGTTAGTTGACGAACCGGTGTTCAACCCAAGCATTCCAGACCTGTTGGTCACGACGAGGTATCCTGCAGCCGTTGCGGCCTCAACGGTCATGCCGTTTTCGCCTCCGCCGAACAGTATATTTGGCCTGGTCTGTGAGAGATAGTCGCCTGCAATTCCAGCCTGCCCGCCGCGGCTGGATTCATGAGCTCCGAAAGCCGCCGGAGTCGCACCGGTCATAGCGTCACTTGTCACAAGCCCCGTCAGCTTTCCCTTGCCCTTGAAGTATTCAAGTGTTGTTTGCAGTTCGCTTGAATCGCCGGGTATTGCAATGCTGAGGACGCCGTTGTTGACCCTTCGGCCGGTTGCCATTGCCGTGGCTGCTGCCGCTGAATCAGTCACCTCAGAATTCGCAGAGGCTGTATCCACTCTTGACTTGTGAGGCCACGATTGGAAGAAGAGCGGGCCACCCTTGACGCATTCCGCAGCCTTTACCTGTTCCGGTCCCATGCCGTCGCCGATGAGGAGGATTACATTGGCCGCCGGTTCGCCGTAAACCGGTAGCGCGTTGAGGACTCCCGAGAGCAGAAGGATTACAAAGACCGAAATTGCCATTGCTGCGGATGAGTGCCATACAATCCGGCGTGATCTGATCATTTTGTGCTCCCTGTCTGTCTTGCCGTCGGGCTTTGCGATGGCGGCAGTTTCTCTGCGATGATCTTTGAGCGGAGAACGTGTACCTCCATCTGGCTCCTGAAGTTGGGCGGCATCGGGCCGCCATCCGTTTCAAAGATGAGCAAGGGCAGTTCGTTCTTCCTTGCGTAGGGTTTTGTTACTGATTCTGCCACCCCTGTTGGCATGCAGTTGAACGGGCCGATGAAGATGACGCCACAATAGCGTTCTTCCTGCCCGTGTTCAAAGACCACCTTGGCGCTTCCGGAGGTGAGGATCGCCTCGCCCATGAGCGAAGGACTGACAAACGTGCTTCCAGCCCTCATGATTTCGTCAATGTGATGAGGGTTCGTCACAACCAGGCCGCTCCTGGCCAGTATGCGTCTTGCTTTTGCTTCAACCGACCGCTCATAAACCAGTTTGAGTCTGTACTTCAGGAATTGTCTGCCGTCCGGGTTCAAACCCAGAAGCCAGCGACCGACCTGTTTGGCGAGGTATCGCCCGCTTAGGAAGTCGCCAGGGAACACGGTGTACCCGGAAAGCCGATACATTTTGTGCCAGTCGGTATAGTAGATCCACTCCGAACTGTCGGCGATCTTGACCATGAGCCCCTCGTTGGCGTAGTAGTCCTCAATGCCGCGCCTGGATAGTTCATCCGACCGAACATAGATCTCTCCGGTCAGCAGGACTTTGGGCACCTGCCGCGGATCTCCCGTGATGGGTATCTTTGCAAGATTGTCGCTGATGATCTCCAAGGCTCGCCAGGTTGCTCTTGGTCCCTTTGAAAGGCCCGTCAACAGACGTTTCCATTCTATTTCAAATGTTTCCATTGCCTGCTTCCGGTCTACAGCCACAACGTTCAAAATGGCCTGGATATCGCGCATGAGATCACTGAGAATTAGACAGCGCCAGGCGGCCAGCATAAAGCCTGAGCCCAGGCCGGCGTAGGAATCGGCGGCCGAAGGCGACAATATGGCAACATCCTCCATGCCCAGGCTTTGAACCAGTTCCTTCATGTAGACGTTGTACTGGCCAAACCGGCATGGACCGCTCGCGGTTGGCATGAAGAACAGCGTGATTTCGTCAGGGCGTGTCTTCTTGTGCCGCTCGGCAACATAGCTCATGAGAGAACCGACCGTGAATACCGCAGGCGAGCATTCCTTTCCGCTGGTGAAGGCCTTGCCGATGGCGAGGACACGGTCGTCCACGGGTGGCATGACTGTTGCGCGCATGCCTATCGTCGCCGCTGCCGCGGCTGCGGCTTCGGAATTGAACCTGCCCATTGACGGGAATACCATGAGAACTCTGGGATCGGTCATTGGCAGCACTTCGCCGGCGGAAGTTCTGACAAATCCCTTCCTATTGGTAACGAAGAATTCAGCGACCCGGCGGGGTCCAGCTGCAGGCGCTGCATCACCCAGCCTCCTGTAACCGGATACGATATCCAGGAACGCGGAGGCGCGCGTGCCGATTCCCGCGTCTGCCGTGTGCGAATCCAACTCCAGATAAAGCATGGGTTTTCGATCAAGCAGGAAGTTTGTAAACTGCAGTATGAATGAGTCCGGCACGCAACCGAAAATGCTTATGAACACCGGGAACAGAAGTGGGCTCTTCTTGACGTAGGCCAGAGCTCGAAGAATGGACTGCCCGGATTTCCAGTACATGCTGTGCCGTGCTGCTTCCTCCTCGAACGGGAGGAATTCGAACGGCATAATTGTGATGCCGCGACTGGCGAACTTCATGGGAACACCCATGTTTGCGACCTTGGCGAAGGCGTTATACGCCCTGCCGACAAGCACAATGCCTATGCGATTTTCCTTCTCTATCTGAGCCAGGGCCTTCCGTCCTTCTTCCTTGACCGCCACCTCGAAAGCATTCTGCATCTCGCATCCCTTGCGGAATGCCTTGACTCCCTGCTCTGCTGAATAACCCAGTTCAACAGCAAGGTTAGAGAAAGTCTTCTCAGCCGCTTCAACACCCTCCGACATTTCAAGCACCGGCTTCAGTATGCGTATTCCGGTTTCCGAAAACGTTGCACCCAAATAGTAGGGGGTGCCTTGAGCGATCGGGCATGACAAGCTGCCCATTGCACCTTCGTCGCATGGGCTGTTGACGAGGTGGGGTATGAAGATGTCACGAACACCTTTCTTGTGCAGGTCGAAGAACGTCCCGTGCGCTATTTCGTAAGGGTAGCACCGGCTCGACTGGCACATGCGCACGCCGCCGTTGTCTACGGTTTCGGAAAGGTTGATCGCGTAGCCAAGTTCATGGAAGAACCAGGAATAGAGCGGGTAATAGGTATATGTGCTGAACACTCCAAGCATGCCCATGACCGGCTTGCCGGTACTGGCGGCGGCGGAATCCGGAGGCACACCGAAGTCGTTGAACAGCATCCTGTTGCGCTTCGCCACCAGATCGAATTCCTCGGAGTTGAACGTCTTGCGATTCCGGGCGTTTTCCCACTTGCTGCATTGGCCGCCAAATGGATATTTGCTGCCGTTGATAGTGAGATTCTGGATCTTGCAGAAATTATCGCATGACTTGCAGGTGAATTCGCTCCTGGCTGTTACGGTGGAGCTGAGTATGTCGTTGATCCTGTATTCCTTCGGTGCGATCTCACCGTTCTTCATCTTCTCGCGAAGCCACAGAACTATGCCGAAACAACCCATCAGCTCAGAATCGGGCGGGACAGTAATATGTTTGCCTGTCTTCGCAGCGAACGCGTATGCAATCGCCTTATTCTTGGATGTGCCGCCCTGAAAGAGAATATGGTCGCCGATCTTGCGGTCGCCTATGACCTTCGCAGAGTAGTTTTCGACAATAGCGTAGACCAAACCGGCAAGATTGTCCTCCCTGCTAATTCCCTCCTGCGCCGCCTTGCGTATGTCCGTATTCGCGAACGCCGCGCACTGGTCCGAAAATCGCGGTGGACGTTTTGCCCTGATGGCCAGCTCTGCGATCTGTTCCATGGGCACGCCAAGATCATCCTTTGCCGCTTCCTCTATGAACGAACCCGTGCCCGCCGAGCATGATTCGTTCATGTTGAAGTCAACGGTCACGCCTGATCGCAGGAGCGTGAACTTGGAGTCCTGGCCACCGATCTCAAAAATGGTGTCCACATCCGGGCAGAAATGCGAGGAGCCATAGGCGTGTGCAACGATCTCGTTGTGGTACGCTGGCGTTTCACACAAAACCGAAAGGATTTCACCGCTGGATCCAGTGGTGGCTACGCCACTGATTCTTACTTCTTCCTTGCCGATGGCGGTCGCGATCTGGTTGATCTCGTCGATGCGTCCGACGATGCCGCGGATGGCCTCGACCGCGTCCTTGGTGGAGGCCTGCACCGCGCCGATCTGGGCGCTGATTTCCTCGGTGGCCTTGCCGGTCTGGTTGGCCAGCGACTTCACCTCGTTGGCGACCACGGCGAAGCCTTTCCCCGCCGAACCTGCTCGTGCGGCTTCAATCGTGGCATTGAGCGCCAGCAGATTTGTCTGCGACGAGATCTCCATGATCGTCTGCGTTACCTTCCCGATATCCATCGCGGCATGACTCAAGGCCTTAACCTGTTCCGAGATTCGGGCAGCCTGGCCGGTTGCCTGATCGGTGATCGCCCGGGCGGATTCGGAGTTTCGCGCGATGCCGACAATCGTTGAGGTCATCTCCTCGGTTGCCGACGCAACATTCGCCAGACAGGAAGTAGTCTCCTCCATCGCGGCAGCAACGGACCGGACGTTTGTACTTAGTTCCTCAGCTGCGGCGGCGACTGACTGCGCCTTATCGGAAGTTTCACGCGAACCCGAATTCATCTGCCCTGAACTCGCCGATAGATCGGAACTCGAGACAGAGAGCACCCGAATTCCCGATGCAACCTCCTGGATCAGACTACGAATCGAGGTCGACATCGCCTGCATCGATCGTGCAACCATTCCGATCTCGTCTCCCCGTTCGAGCATCGCCGGATTCACATCAACAGAAATATCACCCTGCGCAATCGTGTCCAGATGACTGACCGCCTCGGCCAATGGGCGGACAATGCTACGTATCGCAAGAACAAATGCAAGGATCGCGATGGCCAGCGAGATGCTTGTTCCTGCGATGAGGGTTCTGCGATAGTTCGCGAAGCTGGCAATGCGGGAGTCCAGTAAGTGGTCCATCTCCGTGGTGGCTTTGGCACCGAATTCGAGTGTCGCCTGCGAAGCCTGACTGGCCACGTTCGCAAATTCATCTGCGGAGACACTGCCACCGTTGCTGATTGTCTGTAACCTGGCGAGCAGATTCTCCGTTGCGGTCTTGTACCTGGCAACAAGAGGCTCGAGCGAACTCTTCAGTGTCGGGCTGATACCATTCTTACTTTTCAGATTCTCCCGCAACGCGATATCGACATCACCCGTGATGCGGTCGTAATCCGCTTCCTTAAGTGCCGCCGCGTGAACCGCCACCTGCATTCTTTCTGAGCCAGATCGTGCCCGCGTACGCAATGCGGGCTCGACTAGAACCCGCGCATTCGCAATGCGGTTGAGCGTCTGCGGAATCCCGACAATAGCCGCGTCCATGATGTAGTAACTGTCCATCTGGGGATCAAGCGTGAGCGCCGAAGCATCGCACACATAGGAGATCAAGCCGCGGACATCAGCCATAAGAGCATCGCTATCCTTCACCCATTGTGCAGTTGCGCCCTGCGCATTGGTCGTGCTCAGTCCCTCCCATTTCGCCCGGAGTGCTTTGGGTGCGAGGTTCATCCCCCCGACAGATTTGAGCGCTGCCTCGTCCGTTCCAACTTGCGCATGGAGCCGGCCGTCCAGTTTCTCCAGTTCCTCGAACCCACGCGACACCTCTTGCGAGTTTGTGGGCGTTGGATTCAGCCTGTACGCCCCCAGTGCTACCACCAGTCGGATCAATGGAAGTTCAAATTCAGTGCCGGCGATTTCGCGCTCCGTAACAGTGATATTCGTGGAAAGTTGGTCAAGGTTGAAGTAGATAAGCACCAGCAGCGGCAAGGCGAAGATGCAAACACTGGCGATCAAACGATGTGCGATTCTCATGTTTCGAGTTCTATGGAATAGGTTCATGGCTAGTTGCGCGAACCTCCTATTGGTCGTATCGGTCCACAGTCAGAATCTATGAGGCGCCTGCCTTCCCGACTGCCTGGTCTTTTATTGCACTCCAGGGTGGTATAGGATATTGACGGAGGTAGCTCCCATGACCAATCGCAGAAAGTTCCTTGCCGCCGGTGCCGCCGCAGGCCTGCCCGCGGCACTCGGCGCCAGTTCCGCGGCCAAACTCGCTATCGACGGCGGCGAGCCCGTACGCCAGGCCGCGCTTCGTGCCGACTACTGGGGAACGCAGTTCTACGGTGCGGAAGAGAAGAAGGAGCTAATGGATGTGGTGGACACCAAGCGTCCCTTCCGCTGGTATGGGCCGGGCAAGGAACCACCGATGAAAGTCCTCACCTTCGAGCGCGAATTCGCCGCGAGGATGAAGACGAAATATGCCCTCGGCGTTCCCTCCGGAACGGCGGCACTGGTGGTCGCTGTCAACGCCCTCGGCCTTGGACCGGGCGATGAAGTCATTCTGCCGGCGTGGACCTGGCACTCCTGCTTCAACGCCATCGTGCTGGCCGGCGCACTGCCGGTGTTCGCCGAAATCGACGAGACCTTCAACATTGATCCGGCCGACATTGAACATCGCATCACGCCTCACACCAAAGCGATCATGGCGGTACACCTCCAGGGTAATCCGGCCGACATCGACCGGATTCTGCCCATCGCCAGAAAGCATAACTTGAAGCTCATTGAAGACTGCGCGCAGAGCTGCGGTGCGAGCTACAAAGGGCGTCCGGTCGGGTCGATGGGGCGACATCGGCATATACAGTCTGCAATTGAACAAGACCATCACGTCCGGCGAAGGCGGCGCCGTTGTGACCAGCGATCCAGTGCTCTTTGAACGCGCCGCAAGGTTCCATGACCTGGGAGGCCTTCGAGCGCCGCACCAGCAGTGGCTTGGAACGCCGCAACTCGATACCTTCGTCGGCAGCGGCTATCGCATGAATGAGTTCACCGGTGGTGTTCTTCTGGCCCAGGTTCGCAAACTCGATACCATCATCGGCAAAGTGCGAACCAATGCTGGCCGCGTATATGCGGGCATTCGCGATCTGCCTGGCATCGAGCTGCGCAAGCTGCCCGATCCAGCGGGAGAGCTGGGCACTGGCGTGTTCATCGGCTTCAAAAACAATCAGAAGCGCGAGAAATTCCTGGCCGCCATGCGTTCGGAAAATGTCCCTGCCTCAGGGCCGGGCGGCTCGGTGATCCTGCCCATCCAGAAGCACATTGAAAACAAGGTGACCGTCCATCCGGCGTGGCCCTCGTTCACCTCCGAACGAGGCAAAGCGATTCAGTATGGCGAGAAGTGCTGCCCGAAGACAATCGCGACGCTGAGCCGTTTCGGCGGAGTGTTGATGGACCCGATGTATACGGCGAAGGATTGCGCCGATGTGGTGGCGGCGATTCGCAAGGTCTATCCGGCGATCGTAGGATAGACGAGGATCGGGGGACGCAGTCCAAGCCACGTCCCCCCCCCGCTTAGCCGCCTGCAATTCTAGAGTCTCTTTACCTGCCATAATCATTTAACTTCAAAATCATTGTGCCTCCCAGCCATCCCGTGATATAGTCTCCCCTATAGTAAAAAGTTTCACATTACAGTCTTCAGAGGTTCCAAATCCATGTTGAGATTCACAGTCGCACTGTTGTCGATGTGCTGTATTCCGTTATCCGCCCAGACGGGCCGAGGCACTATTCTCGGCATCGTTACCGATCCGAGCGGCGCCGCCGTTGTCGGCGCGAAAGTCGCCATTATCAATGTTGATACCAATGGCACGATCTCCACGGTGACTAATGGGCAGGGGTTCTACACAACGCCTGCGGTCAATCCGGGCAGCTACAGGGTCACAGTTGAACGCGAGGGCTTCAAGAAAGAGGTCCGTACCGGCATCAGCTTGCAGGTCGACCAAACAGCAGAAATCAACGTGCACCTGCAGGTCGGGGCGTCGTCTGAATCGGTAAACGTCGTCGCCGAAGCGCCTCAGGTTAGCATCGACAATGCAGCAGTCGGTACGGTCATTGACAATGACTTCGTCAATGACCTGCCGCTTGACGGTGGCAATGCGCTGGCCCTGGTCCTCCTCGCGAACAATGTTCACTCCAACGCAGGCCCGGTCCAGAGCGGGTTCGGCGATCGTGGCACGAGTCTCAGCGATCTCAGCATCAACGGCGGGCCGAACGCCGCAAACAACCTCCAAGTCGACGGCATGGTGGGACAGAACAGTTACTATCCCGATTTGAACTCTAATCTGGGCGTGGACGCCGTGCAGGAGTTTAAGGTGCAGTCGGGAGCAATGTCTGCTGAATATGGATTCACATTGGGCGGCGTGATCAACATGGCGACCAAGGGCGGCACGAATCAATACCACGGCTCGGTAAACGAATTTTTCCGCAACGACTTTCTCGACGCACGCAATGCGTTCACGCCTGTGAGGCCTCCGTTCCGTTACAACCAGTATGGTGCGACAGTAGGCGGACCTCTGCAGATTCCGCATGTCTACGACGGCAAGAACAAGAGCTTCTTTTTCGTGAACTGGGGTGGCTACAACTACGTCGTTCCTAACAGCGGTTTCACATCCGTTCCGCCGCTGGCGCAACGGACAGGCGACTTTTCGCAGTTGCGGACAAACCTGGGTGTGCTCACGCCGATCTATGACACCAAAACCACCGAGGCCAATCCGAATGGTTCGGGGTTTATCCGCCAACTGTTTCCCGGCAACATCATTCCAGCCAGCCGGCTCGACCCGGTAGCGCAAAATATCACTAAGCTCTATCCGGACCCGAACATCGTTCCTGTGGGCCCCAACGCGTTCACCCAGTCCAACAACTATCTCTGGGTTAGCAGCGGGCAGCAGCACATGAAGCAATGGACCATCCGCGAAGATCAGCAACTTACGCCCAAAGACACGATGTTTGCGCGTTTTACTCACTACAACGCGTATACGAATAACTGCCCCTGCACCTTCCCAAATTTAGCCTTGAATGGCCGTTATGACAACTTCGGCACCACGAACATCTCCTTCAGCGAAACGCACACCTTTTCCGGGCGCGTGATCAATGAGTTCCGCCTTGGCGTCGCCCGGCAGCATTTCCCGTTTCAATCGGCCAGTTACGGCCAGGATTGGCCCAAGCAACTCGGATTGCCGGCGAGCGTGCCCAACACCACCTTCCCGACGATATCCGCCGGGTACGGCACCCTTGGAAACCCCACGGTGGGCTTCCGTGGCGCAATTACATGGGACATGGTGGACTCCATAACCCTGGTGCTGAGACAGCACACCTTGAAACTGGGCGCTGAGTACCGGATTCTGAAAGGAAACAACTACCAGACATCCGCGCCATCGGGTAGTTTCAACTTCTCGGCAGGACTTACCGGCAATCCGCAGAATCAGACCGGAACCGGCAGCACGTATGCGGGTTTCCTGCTGGGCGCGGTGAGCAGCGCCTCGGGCGTCACCAATGTCGGCGAGTCTGAGAAGGGACATACCATCAGCGGATATGTGCAGGATGCATGGCGCCTCCGGCGCAATCTGAACATTAGTTTGGGTTTGCGGTATGACTTCCAGCCGCCTGGTTACGAGGCCAACTGTGGCACCTCGAATTTCAATCCTTCGGTCAAGAATCCGTTGAGCGGACTCCTGGGCGCAATGCAGTATGCCTGCAAGGATTACGGGCAGATTTATGCGAATCCGAATTATAAAGACTTTGGACCCCGTATCGGTATTGTGTGGGACCCGTTCAGCACAGGCAAGATGGCAATTCGGGCCGGATATGCCATTTTCTACCCCGGTACGTTCAACATTACCTATTTCGGAAATACGAACGGGTTTGCGTCGACAAGCACGAGTTACGGCGCTCCAGGCGGAAACGGAAACCTACCGGCCTTCTATCTCAAAGATGGTTTCCCCACGGCGCTGACTCAGCCCCTTGGCCCCGCGCTGGGACCGAACTTCCTGCTGGCCCAGGGTGTCAGCTACGATCAGGCTAACCAGCGAACGCCGTCGTCGCAACAGTGGAATTTTGGTATTCAGCGGCAGATTCGCGGTGGTTGGGTATTCGATATCGGTTACACCGGCAATCGCGGGAATCATCTCGTCGCCGGCGGTTACAACATGAACCAATTGAACCCGCAGTACGATACGGACCTGAAGACGGCGCTACAGACCCAGGTGCCCAATCCTTACATCACCGCCCTGCAAGGTACGACGCTCGGAACTGCGACAATTTCCAGGCAGCAGTCGCTGCTTCCTTATCCGTATTACACGAGCATCACGGTGCGAAATCCGCACCTCGGCAACTCGATTTACAACGCCGGACTGGTCACCGTCCAGAAGCGCATGAGCAAAGGACTGTCCCTGCTGATTTCCTATACGAAGGCGAAACTTATCGATGACAGCGTCGCGTCGCCAATCAATTTCGGATCCATCGAGCAAGTTACCAGCAACGGCTACCAGAATGGCAATTTCGACCGCTCTCTCGATCGCGCGCTCGATCCCACCAATGTGGCTCAGCGGCTTGTCATGAGTACGTCCTATAAGATACCCGTCGGAAAGGGGCAAGCCTTCGATCCGCACAACAGAATCGTAGACGGGATTATTGGGGGCTGGCAGTCACAGGTCATCATGACGTTGCAGAAAGGGCTGCCGGTACTGATCAGCGGCGCAAATAATAACCTGGCGAGCCGGCCTAACTCGACCGGCAAGTCGGCGAAGCTTGACAATCCGACTCAGTACCAATGGTTCGACACTTCTGCTTTTGTCAACCCCCCGACATACACTTATGGAAACATCAGCCGAACAATGCCCGACGTAAACAACCCGGGCTTCTTCAATTGCGATTTATCCCTGATCAAGAACACATCGATCACGGAGCGCATCAAAGCGCAATTGCGAGTGGAGGCCTTCAACTTGGATAACCATACGAATCCCTATGCTGTCAACGGCAGCTTCTCCCCGGGTACCAACGGGCTGAATCAGAGCAGCACGTTCGGAACGATTACGACCGGCCGTGCACCGCGAAGAATTCAGTTGGGGTTGAAGATCAACTTCTAACTGACAGGTGAAACCGCCTGTCCCACCAATGGTGGAGCAGGCGGTTTCGCTGCTCTTTCCAGGCTTTTATTCCGGTAACTGCTCTTCCCATTCACGCTCCAGCATGCGGGAGTACTCACCGGAGGCATAGAGGTCGAAAGTGAAGTTTGAGGAGCGGATGCTGCTGAAGGCAAACAACATCTGGCGGCAGGCGAACATGTGGTCGGCGAAGCGATAGTAGTTGCGGATAAAGTCGTCGCTGAGTTGATCCCTTGTTGGTGCCTCGGCAAACACCGAGTTCAGGCCAACCGCACGCGTGAAGATAGCCTTGTAATCCGCTACTCCCCACTTCTTTAGTTTTTCCTGGACAGCCACAGGCGGATCTTCCACCAGAAAAGCAGCGAAGCTCTGCTGTTTCACACCGGCCCGTAGCAGGTCTTCATCGCGATCGACGACGTCCATGCACTGTTCGATCCAGCGCAACAGATCCTTGCCCACGTAGTACAACATGCGGATCTCACAGAACCGCCCGTCAAGCAACTTCTTATCGAGTTGGTCAGCGGAGAACTCGCTGTTCGGCAGCAGTCCCTGCATCATCATACTGGCGCGCGAACTCTCAACCAGTTTGTTGGGTCCGGCGGCGTCCGAAAACGGGTGAAGAATCAGGGGTGGAAGCTTGTAGACTTTGGCCGGTGAGATCGTCGCTGTGTGCATATCCTTACTTTGCTAATCGTCCATTGAGATGGAAACAATTACCCGAATTATCCTTTTATTTGAGTGTGACTGTCTACTTCCGCTTGGTCAATAGTACTTTGAACGTCATAGTTTGCCCATCGCGAAGGACTTTGACCTCCACTTCATCACCTGGCTTCTTGCTGCGCAACGCATAGGTGAAGTCGTAGAGGTTCAGAATGTCCTTTCCATCGAAACCGATCATAATATCTTTTGCCTTCAATCCTGCCTTGTCGGCGGGAGATCCGGAGCGGATGTCGGCAAACCGGACGCCCTTGGGCGGCTCGGAAAAGTCAGGTATGCTGCCAAAGTCGGGGCCATAGCCGCCACCGCCTCCGCTATCGCCGCTCGACCCATGCGCACCCATCTTCGGCGGTTCAACCCTTACATACAGGGGGCGATCTCCGCTGATCAACTTGCCTCCCACTTCGGCGACGAAGGCCAACATCTGAGCGGCATCGGTGGAGTTGATTTTGTCCCAGGTGTCGCTGGGCTTGTGATAATCGGCATGCAGGCCGGAGAAGAAGAACAACACCGGGATCTGGGCTGCCGTGAAGGAGGTGTGGTCACTCGATCCATAGCCGGCTTGTTCGGAGATATCGTACTCGAGCTTGGAGTGGGACTTCGCATCTTCAACCAGCTTCTTCAGCGTGGAACCGGTGCCGGAACCCGCCAGATAGACCTTGCCATCCCGGATGCGCCCGATCATATCCATGTTGATCATGGCGACCGCCTTGGCCACGGGCATCAGCGGATGATTCACATAATAGCCGGAGCCTAGCAGGCCGTGCTCTTCGCCGGCGAAGGCCATGAAGAGAATCCCCCGCTCCAGTTTTGGCTGATGCGAGAAGTAGCGGGCCAGTTCGATGACGCCGGCCGTCCCGGAGGCGTTGTCGTCGGCTCCCAAGTGGGGAGTGCCGGCCTGGGCCGGAGCCATGGAGAATTGCTCGCCAAGACCGAGGTGGTCATAGTGGGCGCCGATGATGAGGTACTCGCCGGTTTTTCCGGGCAGGTAGGCGAGCACGTTATGGACTGTTTTCACCTTGCGGTTGATGTCGACAGTCAGGTCGGCCTCGATGACTGCGGGCAGCGCGAACGAGCGTGGTTTCAGGTCCTTATCGATATCTTCCTGAATGCCCTTCAATGTCTTACCAGTAGAACTCAGCCAGCTTTCGGCGAGGTCTGCCTTCATCATCACGAAGGGGATGCCGGCGTTATCGGGTCCGGCGGAACTGCCGAACTTTTCGAGGGTTGTACTGCTTAAATCGGTCAGGAGGATGACGCCCTTCGCTCCGTGCATGCGTGCGTTGATCGCCTTGGAGTCGAACTGGGAATGCCGGGTATAGTTCTTTCCGGCGAAGACGCTCTTCTCGTCGTATTCCTGCGGCTCGCGGCGGAAGATGAGGACAATCTTATCCTTTACGTCAAGCCCCGCGTAGTCGTCGTAGTTGTATTCGGGGGCGGTGATGCCATAACCGGCGAAGACGACCTGGCCTGCGGCATGGCCGGAACTGGAGAAGTTGAGTGGAATGAAGTCATCCTGAAACTTCATGGCGGTGCGAATGCCATTCCTGACGGCGAGTTGATTTTTGGTGCCCAATTCGGCGCTGGTGGTGACCTGGAAGGGCTGATACATGCTACCGTTTACGGGTTTGAGACCGAACGATTGGAACTTCTTGGCTATGTAGTGGCCGGCTGTTTCCAGTTCCGGCGAGCCGTCGCCGCGCCCTTTCAATTTCTCCGAGGCGAGGTATTTAACGTGTTCGAGGTATTTCGCCGGGTCGAGATCGGCGGCAGCCACAAACTGGCTGACAAGGGCGAAGAGAATGACTGAGATGTATCGCATAGTTGGTTTCGGGCTCATTTTGCCAGCATGGGAAGCGGAATGCTGCAGCCGCAATCCTCACCTGCATTTTTGGCGGTCTTCTGGTATTTGATTTCGGCGTCGATTACCTGTTTCAAGGTGTCCCACTGCAGGCTGCCGGTCATCTTGCGGCCGTTGATGAACATGGTTGGCGTGGAGTTGACGGCGAGGGAGCGGCCTTCTTCCTGGCTTCGCTCGACCTCTTTTTCGGTGGTCTTCTGATCGATGCAACGGTTCAGTTGCAGCGAGTCGAGCCCTTTGGTGGCGGCCCAGCCCTGCACGGTGGATTTCAGATTTGCCAGGTTGATCTCACCCTGCTTGTCGAAGACCATATCGTGATAATCCCAGAAAGCCTCCGGGCTTTGGGCAAAGACACAGCGGCCGGCCACGGCAGCCGATTTAGCCCAGTCGTGCAGCTGTTCCAACGGGAAATCCTTGAAGTAGAGGCGGACCTCCTTGGGGTAAGACTTCAGCAGATTTTCGCGCAGCAGCTTGGCTTCCGCCTTGCAAAAGGAGCACTGAAAATCGCTGTACATGACGATGACTACGGGGGCGCCTGGAGTCCCCAGGTTGGCAGAAGTGAAGTCTGCCTTGATCTTGTCCAGATTCTGTTTGAAGGGATTGGCTTTGGCGTCGAAGACCGTACCGCGGATGATCTTTTGCCCGTCGTCTGAGACGTAAAAGATCTCTTCCTGCGACTGGTTGCCGGCGGAACCGGTTACGCTGATTTCGACGTAGCCGGGCATCGGCGCGGGTTTCGGATCGCCAACGGCGACCGCGATCTGGGCGCCCCAAGTGAAGGTCTGGCGGACGTATGCCTCCAGGGTAGTTTTGTCCTTTGCGGTCTTCAATTGCGCGGACGCAAGTGCGGCGGAAAAGATCAGGCATAACAACAGGCGCATAGAAATATTCTAGCGTGGATTGCCGCAGGGGCGTGTCCGAAACCGAGGTTCTAGTACTGACTACACCTCCAGCTACTACATTTGAATTAGATTGCGCCGTACGCTGTATACGTATATGAGACGTCTTTCTATCCTTTGCCTGTTTGTACTCTTCATTGCATTTGCTGACGCACAGACCGCCTATGTGGCGGAGTTCCAGATGCGCACCTATGCACCGGGCTCCTCGATCGCCTCCCGGGTGGCGAATGGAATCGAGGCGCTGCGCAGCGACGGCTCGCTGGTCCACATCACGGAGTGGTTCTCGACCGCCGGTGGGCCTTTGCGGTTTTACGAGATTGTCGACCTGACGAAGAGGCAGATGGTCCGTACCGATCCGCTGACCCAGTCAAAGACCACCCGGTACCTCTCCCAGGCCGAAGTCGCGCTCTATGTCGCCGCGGCAGACGGATGTAAGTATGCTTCAATCGCAGAGGCAAATCCGGACATGATGTCGACGCGGCTGGGCAATAGAGTTGTGCTGACCTTTACTCATGACCATGCAGCACAGTGGGTGGCTCCGGAACTGGGATGTGCCGTCCTTGAGTCGAGCGTGGCGTGGGCGGATGGGGGACACCAGGAGCGCTCCGTAGTAAAGATTGCGTCGATTGAGCCAGGCGAGGAGTATTTCACTGTACCGGATAGCTTTGTGGAGCGCACGGCAGAGCAGATCGACGCGATTTACCGTAGCAAGTACGGAGTGCGGTAGAGGAGGCTCCCACGGACTCATCGGGAAAATATCACCCGCCAGCCCTGGCCTCGTAGTAGACTTCAAAGGCTCCGTACACGTCCATCAAAATAAGCGTGCGGGCGCCATTTTCCCGCTCCATGCGCCACACAAAGCCTTCCAGTGGCTTTTGTGGCACGACGAGGACCAGCGCATTGCCCTTGACGACGTAGGTGCCGCGGACGATCTCATTGATTGTCTTGCCGATCCGTTTGGACTGAAACCTGCCATCCGAGGTGAAGGCGTATTCCCAGTGCATGCCGCCGTGATTGACGGTCCAGGTTGCGACAAGGGAGGCTTGCTCATAGGGGATGAGTGGCCCCGCGGCATAACGCTGGTCATAGCGTTCGAAGTTATGCGACGTTGTGGAGCCGAATGAGTCAGTCAGCTTGAGGGCCGGCCTCCCGTATTCGTTGACGATCCTCCAGCGAAAGGTTTCCGGCGCCGTGCCCGGGAGCCGCAGGGTCAGCCGGTCGCCCTGAACGGAATAGGCGCCACGATGCACCAGGTAGACCGATTGGCCGTAGAGCTTGGACTCAAATCTGCCATCTTTTGTGAATGAGTAGTCCTGGGTTACGCCGCCGGTGACGACTGTCCAGAAGCCGACAGGGCTAGCCGCTGCTTGAGCCCGGCTGGTTTGCGGGAGCAACAGGCCGATGGCGGCGAGTGACGCGAGCGCAAGGCATGTGCCTTTTCGCTGTCTCATAATTCGAAGGCGATCTCCTGGTGGGAGCGTGCAGGGCTCACCTCTTCATTAGAGCAGAGCCTGGGGCTTTCACTATGCCAGCACCAGCACTCTTAGGACATTGCCTCGCTCTCAGGGTTTGTATTCGCGCTCCAGATGCGCGCGGATATCGCTTTCTGAAAACCAAATGGGCCGGAGCTGGTCCTTGGCGAAGACGCCGATCTGGTCGCAGCAGTGTTTCGATTTCGGGTCCTCTGATTGCCCGTAGGCAACCACCGACCAGGCCTTGACCGGCTGCGAAAACTCCACGGAAATTACCCACGCATCGCCGAAACCCTTGCCCGGACCGGCGGCCTGCTTGCCACCGCTTTCGTTTTGGAAGCGTTGCACGCGGTAGACACCATAAGTTCCGCTGGCGCCGGCCGCGGGCAGATCGGTCCCATCAGGAAAGCGGTAGCGGTGCACGTCTCCCCAGGCGATATCTTCACTGCCGAAGTCCTTCTTGACGGCTGCGGCTGCGGCTCCCATAGCGGCGAGGGCTGCCTTCACATCGCCTAATCCCTTCGGAGTGGTGGCCGGATTCTTGGCGTCCCAGGGCGTGGAGTAGGGTGTTTTGGTCGCGGCCAGATATTTGTCGGCGAAGGCCATGAACAATACAGCGCCCTTGCTTTCCGGCCGCACATGGTCATCCCATGCGGCCAGGACATCGCGCGCTTTTGAGGGTGGCATAGCGGCAATCAACTCGGCCTTGATGCGGCTGGCCATCAGGACTTTGCTCGCGTACTTGGCCTTCCAGACGTCTTCCACGGAGAATTTGCGGTCGTTATCGATGAGTTCCAGGATCGCCTGCGAGCGCATCCGCAGTTCACCTTTTTCAAAGTAGCCCGGGTAGCTTTTCGGATCGAGCTGCTGTTCGATGTTGGTGTACCACGGCGCATCGTTTGAATTCATGATGTAACCGGTGCGCGGATTGGTCATCTGCGGCAGCTCAGAGAACTTATGCAGTTTCTGCCAGACATACTTTGGCTCATCGGGCACGGTGCCGCGGTAATCGGTTCCATCGTCCAGGCGCTTGGGGATGCGCGCATTCCAGGCGTAGAAGATGTTTCCGTCGGCATCGGCATAGGTGAAGTTCGAGGTAGGAATCAGGCTCATCTCGAGCACCTTCTTGAACTCGGCCAGGTTGTGCGTTTTGGCGAGAAGATAGAAGCCTTCGAAATAGCGCACAGCGTTGAGGCTGGCCGAACGGACGGCGGTGGCAGTGGTGGCGGTGCGGGAGACGATGGGCCCGATCTTCGACTCCCAATAGGTGCGCGTCTCGCCGCCCAACGTCACTTCGTATTTCGCCAACGGGATCGACTTACCGGCATAGAGATAGTGATCTTTCTTGGCGGGGTCGAGCTTCAGTTGGTAGGTGTCCACCAGATCAGGCGCATTGTTGGTTGTCACCCAGCCGAGGCGCTCATTGAAACCCGCGCGCAGCGTGGGAATGCCGGGCAGCGTAGAACCGAAGAAGTTGATCTTGCCGGGCACGGTGATGTGCGCTTCCCAATACCAGCTGCTCCATTGCAGGTGCGGATTGCCAAGCAGGATTGGAAAGCCTGAAACGGTGCGCGAGCCATGCAGTGCAAACGCGTTGGAACCGAGATCGAAATCCACGGGCTCCTCGCCTTCGGTGGCGCGAATGCCAGACAGAGAACCAGCGCGCGTCGACGCTATCACATCGACACCGGTGAACACCGGAACCCAGGCCGGCAGTTGCGCCTTATGTTGCGCGACGTAGTGGTTGAAGCCGGCGGCGAAGGAATCGACCCAGCGGCGGAAGTAGGCAGGGAGTGATTTGTGGAGACGCGCGGATTCGGAGGGATTGCGATACCCGAGGATACGGAAATCAGCTTCTTTGCTGCCTCCGTAGGTTTTGTTGGCTTCGCCTTTCGCGGCGACCCAGTGGCGGGCAATCGTTTCGGCGTGGTCCTCGGCCTGCGCATAACCCAAACCGAACGCCGCGCCCTCTTCGGTGGCGGCGAGGATATGGGGGATTCCATAGGTGTCGCGCCGGATCGTGACATCGGCGGCCCCAAGCGGTAACAACGTCACAAACACCAGAAGCCATCTCATTCGGTTACGCTCCCTTTGCGGCGGCCCGAGCCGCGCTGTTGGCGAGTTCGTCGCAACGGTTGTTGTCGGCATGATTGGCAAGACCTTTGGTCCACTCCCAGGTCACGGTATGGCGGTCCACTTGAAAATCGAGCTCCACCCACAGGTCTTTATTCAGCACTGGCTGCTTGTCGGGCTTGATCCAGCCGCGTTTCTTCCAGCCGTGAATCCATTCGGTGATGCCTTTGATGACATACTGCGAGTCGGCTGTGATGGCGACCTCACACGGCTCTTTTAAGGCCTTCAAGCCTTCAATCACCGCACGCAATTCCATGCGATTGTTGGTCGTCTCGCGCTCGCTGCCGAAGAGCTCTTTCGCCTTTTCTCCGTAGCGGATGATGCACGCCCAGCCGCCGGGACCGGGGTTGCCGATGCAGCCCCCATCAGTTATCAATTTGACTTTTTTCATCAATGAGCAAATTCCAATTCGTGGTGAAAGAAGGCGTCTACCAGGCCGATGATCTCCTGCGTCTCGTGCGCGTGGTAAATCATCTCGCGAAGCTTGGAGCCGTTGCGGACGCCATGGGTAAAGTAGGTGGCGAACTGCTTCATTTTGCCGGGCGCATCGGAGACCGTCTCCTCGGCGAGCATGCTGTAGTAAGTCTTCATCAGCGCGTAGCGATCCTGCTCGGTCGGCTCGTAGTAGGAGCCGGTCGCCAGATACTCTCCGATCTGCCGGAAGATCCACGGATTCGACGACGCGGCGCGGCCTACCATCACGGCATCGCAGTTGGTCTCGGCGATCATGCGGACTGCATCCTGAGGCGTGACGATATCGCCGTTGCCAATCACGGGAATCTTGACGGCAGCCTTCACCTCGGCGATTCGAGTCCAATCGGCTTTGCCGCTGTAGCCCTGTTCGCGGGTTCGCGGGTGCAGCGCGATCGCCTGCAAGCCGGCCTCCTCGGCCATACGTGCCATGGGAACATGCACCAGTTGAAAATCGTTCCAGCCGGCACGGAATTTCATGGTGAGGGGGATGGAGATCGCTTTGCGGACCTCATCCAGCACGCGGCCGACCAGAGGCAGGTCACGCAGCAGGCCGGAGCCTCCGTTGCACTTGACCACCTTCTTTACCGGGCAGCCGAAGTTGATGTCGACGGAATCGAAACCCATGTCCTGGCAGAAGCGCGCGGCATCGGCCATCACTACCGGATCGGAGCCGAACAGCTGCGCGGCGATGGGATGTTCTTCCGGTTCGAAGTCGAGATAGTCGAAGGTGCGGTTGCGGCGGCGGCCTTCGCGATTGGCCACAATGCCGTGCGAGCTGGTGAATTCGGTCATGATGAGGCCGCAGCCGCCCTGATTGCGGATGAGGCGACGGAACACCGTGTCGGTCACGCCTGCCATTGGCGCGAGTACGGTCGCGGGAGCAATCGCCATGGGGCCAATGTGGAAGCCGGCCGGGAATCGAACCATAGCTTCTATTGTACGAAACCAGTCCTTGGCCCGTCGCGTTTAATAGTCAGGTATGAAGACTGTTATTGCATTCCTGGCCGGGGTGCTTATCGCATCCGGCACTGTTTACTTCTTATTTGACGCACGTTCGGAGCACCCTGTACTGGCCCAGGCTGTCACCCAGGTGGCCAAGCCTGCGCCGGATGAAGTGCCATCGGTCGCACCGGAGCCGATCGTTGTTGAGCCCGCTGCGCCTGAGCCCAGACCGGTGGTGACGCTGCGCCCGAGAAGGCCATTGGCAGTGCATGAGCCCGAGCCGGTTGCGGTTGCGCAGGATAGGCCGTCGCCGATGCCGGTCGCGGCGGTCGTCACGCCACCGCCGGCACCTGTCGAGCCTGCCATACAAGTCGTGGAACCGCCACCGGTAGAGCGAATCCCGAACACCGTCACCCTTAGCGCCAATACCCGATTGGTCGTTCGACTGGCGGAGGCGATTTCGACTGAGAAGCAGGGCCAGGGCGAGACGTTTGAGGCAACGCTGGACCAGCCGCTCGTCGTCGATGGCTTCGTCATCGCTGAACGTGGGGCTCGAGTGGAAGGGCGTATAGCGGCCTTGGAAAACTCCGGACGCGCGCATCTCGAACTCGAGCTACTGAAGCTCCACACCGCGGATGGGCAGCGGCTCAATATCCGCACCAATACCTATCAGCGGGATGCAGAGCGGTCCATACGGGATGATGTCGCGAAAGCGGGTATCGGCGCGGCACTTGGTGCTGCCATCGGGGCGATGGCAGGGGGCGGCAAGGGCGCGGCAATCGGAGCCGGCGCTGGTGGGGCAACTGGAACAGGTGTAGCCATCGCCACTCGCAACAAGAACATCACGCTACCGGTGGAGACCCTCATCACGTTCCGCCTCTCGCTACCGGTCACCATCAAGGAACAGCTGCAGTAGCTATTTGACGAACTTTACTTCCGGTTTGAAGGCTTCGAGCGTGTTGTAAACGATGGGGCAGTAAGTTGCCCGATCGGGCATCTCCCACATTTTGCTCAACAGGCTGCCTGCGCCGTGCACCGTATGGGGGAAATCTTCGCAGGTGCCGGGGCGCGCTTCGTAGACGCTGCACAGCTTGCCATCGAGGAACACACAGCCGGTTTCCTCGGTGCGTTTCAGCACTACACCTTCGCCTTCGCTCTCCATGCAGTATTCATTGAGGAACTTCTGCGGCTTGATGCGCAGGAACTTGGCCAGCTTCAGAACATCGCGTTCATTGAGCTTGGTAGTCGCCACGCGGCAGCAGTTGGCGCACTCTTTGCAATCCATCTGTTCCTCAATGGCAACCGCGATCCGGCGCAGCGATCGCTCCACAAACACGTGCCGCTTCATGTGTTTGCGCAGCTTCTCGTTCTCGGCGCGTTTTTGTTCACCAAGGCGGCGGATCTGAACGAGGTCTGTAATCATCAATTACAAGGTTACAATGGAATCTGATGTCCGATCGTCTTTTTCTTTCCTACACCGTGCGCGGATTCAGCGGCATGAACATGCTGCGGCATTTCGAAAAGATGCTGAGGGTGTTCCCGTTTTCGCCGAAAAATCCGGCCAATTCAGCGCTTCGCGTCTATGCCGTCGCTTACAGCGAGCCGACCCTGCTGGAACAGTATTTTACCGATCCGCTCGATACGGCCGCGGTGATGAAGGCTGCCCACGATTTCTCGAACCTCGATTGCGCCTTTGAACTCGACGCGTGGTGGGGCCTGTGGCAATACGAAACCGAATGGACGCTGCGGCCAGCCAGGGTGTTGATTACCTGCTATGGCCCGGAGTTCCAGGATGGCGACGGCCATCTGCGAATCGATTTCGGCCTCGACGATCACTATCTGCCCCGCCCCGATGTCCCTGGCTCCGCGTATTTTGTCGAGTCGAACCTGAAGGGAATGTTGCAAGTGGTGCACTCGCTCGACGATGCCCTGGCCGTGGAAAAACGACTGCTGCACACCGAACTTGGCGCGAACTTCGCCGATAAGCTGAGCGGAGCCGTCGGGTCATAGATTCCAGGTAGAATGATTCCCATGCGAATCATTCTGCTGCTCCTCGTCGCGCTCGGCCCTGTGCAAGCCCAGATTCCCCATCAGGTGGACAAGGCCACTATCGATAAGTGGATGACCGAACTCTCCAACTGGGGAAGGTGGGGCAAGGACGACCAGGCGGGCACCCTCAATCTAATCACTCCGGCCAAACGCAAGCAGGCTGCGGCGCTGGTGAAGGAGGGCTACTCTGTTTCGCTCGCTCGCGACACCGAAAAGGAGAAGGCGCCCGACAACTCCTCGCCTTTCGATCATGTGATGCGCGCCACCGGGGCCACCGCCAAGGGACAGTTCCTCACGGACACCTATGGCGTCAGCTATCACGGCTACGCGCACACACACATGGATTCGCTGTGCCACATGTTCTATCAGGGCAAAATGTACAACGGATTTTCGCCTTTGGAGGTCACCGAAAAAGGCGCGCAGAAACTGGCCATCACTAACATGAAGGGTGGAATTCTTACGCGCGGCATTCTGGTGGATATCCCGGTGCTGAAAGGCGTCCCGTACCTGGAACCTGGGCTGGCGATTTATCTTGAGGATTTAGAGGCTTGGGAGAAGAAGGCCGGCGTCAAGATCACGAGCGGCGATGTGGTGTTCATCCGCACCGGCCGTTGGGCTCGGCGCGCGGAGAAGGGTCCGTGGGACGCGTCTAAGCTTTCTGCCGGCCTGCATGCATCGAGCGTGAAGTGGCTGCGGGCGCGCGACGTGGCGATGGTGGGGAGCGATGCCGCGAGCGACGTGATGCCGTCGCAGGTGGAAGGCGTGGTGCAGCCGGTGCACCAGTTGCTGCTGGTGGCGATGGGCACGCCGATCTTCGATAACTGCGACTTGGAAGCAGTAAGCAAGGCCGCCGCGGAGCGGAAACGCTGGGCGTTTTTGATTAGCGCGGCCCCGCTGGCGGTTACGGGCGGAACCGGTTCGCCGCTGAATCCGATTGCGACGTTTTAGTTTGGAAGCGCGACAGGCGAAACCGTCCAATGCCGCATAGTTTTTGTGGTTTTGTGGCGCACGCATTCTTGCGTGCCGTCTCGACATTCGTGTCGAGACGTTTCGAAGTTCGGAAAAACGTGTCCCGATGAGTCGGGACACGGCAGACACCAGTGTCTGCGCTACCATTTGCGGCAAGGTTGCAGTGCTGTTCCGAAAAACTATGTGGCATTAGGCGAAACCGCCTGTCCCACCCTACCCAATGCCGGCGTCGCGGAGGAACTTCGCGGACTCTTCGGGGGGCGTGGGGTTCACGTAAAAACCGGTGCCCCATTCAAAGCCTGCCACGCGCGTCAGCTTGGGCATGATTTCGATGTGCCAGTGATAGTGCTCTGAGGCGCCATCCTGCACCGGCGCGGTGTGGATGATCATGTTGTAGGCCGGGCGCTCCAGCACCTTATCGATCTTGCGCAGCGTGGCTCGGACGATCCACGCCAGGTTCGAAACCTGCCGCTCGTCGATCGTCTCGTAATGCGACGCGTGCCTGCGCGGAACGATCCACGTCTCAAAGGGAAAGCGCGGTGCATACGGCGCGATTGCAAGAAAGTCGTCGGTCTCTACCACCACTCGGACGCCGCTGGCGATATCCTGCCGCACGATGTCGCAATAAACGCACCGCTCCTTGAACTCGAAGTACCGCCGCGCGCCGTCCATCTCTTCCTGCACCTTTTTCGGTACAACTGGCAGCGCAATCAACTGCGAATGGGTATGTTCGATGGAAGCGCCGGCGGCCTCGCCGTGATTCTTGAACAACAACACGTAACGCAGGCGATGATCCCGCTTCAGATCGACCACGCGCTCGCGGAAGGCCCAGAACAGATCGGCGATCTGGCGGTCTTCCAACTCCGCCAGAGTCTGCATGTGAGCCGGCGATTCAATCAACACCTCATGCGCGCCAATGCCGTTCATGCGGTCATACAGGCCCTCGCCCTGGCGGTCGAGATCGCCTTCCACGCGCAGCGCGGGGAATTTATTGGGGACCACGCGCAGGCTCCAGTTGCCACTGCCTGTGAAGCCATGGGTGCGGTAGACCAGCAGTTCGCGTGGCGTGCGGTCCTCGTTCCCCGGGCAGAAGGGGCACAGCCTGACCCCCTGTGGCACCACCGTCTGACGCACAAAATCCGTGGGACGTTTGGCTCGGTCCGTCGAAATGATCACCCATCCCCCGGTGATCGGATCTTTTCTCAGTTCAGGCATTGAAATATGATTATACGGTGCGCGGGAAGTAAAAAGCGTCTTCGATGTGTTCGATGGCAGGCCGCGGGGCCCGCTTGAAGGCGGGTATGGCAAAGCGAATCCGCACCACGGCGCGTTCGCGAGCCTTTTTTTGCTGCGGCTTAGGGAACATCACGATAGTGATGATGTCAAATCGCGCCTGTTCCTCTTTGATGCCGGACCGCCGTAAATATTCGTTGGCGGCTTTCATGATGTGCAATTGCTTTTCTTCGTCCACCGCAATGCCCGGTGAACCGAAATCGTCGGTCTCGCGAGACTTGACCTCGATGAACACGACGGCCTCGCCTTTGCGCGCGACGATGTCGACCTCCGCGGACCCGGTGCGAGTCCGGAAGTTGCGCGCTACCACGAGGTAGCCCTTGCGCTGCAGATAGCGGTGAGCGAGATCCTCGCCACGGCGGCCCGAGGCGAACGTCGGCGTTTCCTGCCTGCGCCTGGCACGGTCGCGGACCTTGTCACCCAGTAGATAGAGCCAGTGGAACATCCTGAAGGGATAGTTGTTCCAGTGGCCGAAAATTCTCAAAAGAAATCGATCGCACCCCCGAATGGTATGATGGGCAATGGCTGCCGAAACGCCCGCAACCTGAACCAGCAGTGCCAACCAAACCTGAAATCATGAGTCCGGCCGGATATTGGCCACAACTGCACGCCGCCATCGATGCCGGGGCAGATGCGGTCTATTTCGGACTCCGCAACTTCACCGCGCGGGCCAAAGTGGGTTTCGATCTCTCCGAATTGCCGGAGGTAATGCGCACGCTCCATGCGCGTGGAGTCAAGGGCTTCGTAACCTTCAACACGCTGGTCTTCGACGAAGAGCTCCCCGAAGCAGCGCGTACGCTGGCCGGAATCGCCGAAGCCGGCGCGGACGCGATCATCGTGCAGGATCTGGGCGCCACCAGGCTGGCCCGCCAGATTGCTCCGGAACTGCCGCTGCATGGCAGCACGCAGATGAGCATCACCAGCGTCGAGGGCATCCGACTGGCGCAGGAGTTCGGAGTTACGCGGGTGGTGCTCGCGCGCGAGCTTTCCTTGAAAGAAATTCGCGCCCTTCGCGAGAAGACGGACATTGAACTCGAGATCTTCGTGCATGGCGCGCTCTGCGTTTCATACTCCGGGCAGTGCTTCTCCTCGGAGGCGTGGGGCGGCCGCAGCGCCAATCGCGGCAAATGTGCCCAGGCGTGCAGGCTGCCTTACGAGATGCTGGTGGATGGCAAGCTGAAGCCATTGGCCGACGCGCGTTATCTGCTGTCGCCTGGTGACCTGTATACTCTACGCGAGATTCCGGAGATTGTTGCAGCCGGCGTGCAGTCGCTCAAGATCGAAGGCCGGTATAAGGACGAGGCCTACGTGTCGATGACCACCAGCGCCTATCGCAAGGCCGTTGATGAAGCGTACGCCAAGCTGCCGCAGAGTCTCACGGCGCTCGAAGAGGTCCATCTCGAAGAGGTGTATTCGCGCGGCATGGGCCCGTATTTCCTGAGCGGAACTGATCACCAGGCTGTGGTGCGCGGTCGCGCTCCTCGCCATCGAGGGGTGCTGATCGGCACAGTCGCAAAAGTCGAAGGGGCGGCCGTGTTTATTGAACCGGCTTCTGCCCATGCAATTTCGCCGCTCAAACCCGGCGATGGCGTGGTGTTTGACTCGGCCGATTGGCGTAGTCCGCAGGAGGCCGAAGAGGGCGGCGCGGTTTACGTTGTGGGAACTGCGGCGGGCGGTTTCCTGCGCGTCGAGTTTGCCAACGGGGCGATTCAGTTCAACCGCATTCGTCCCGGCGATCTGCTGTGGCGAACAGCGGATCCCAATCTCGACAAGGCTTTGCGCAACCTGCCTGTTCATAAGCAACCCCTCTCAGTGAAGGTCCGGGCGACAGAAGGCGAACCACTCACCACAATCTGGCATGCGGGAACTTTTGCGGTAACGGTCTGCTCCGAAGAGCCGTTGGGGAGAGCCAGCAATCGCCCGCTCGACGAGAAACTGCTAAGAGACCAGTTCGGACGCCTGGGGAACACCACCTACGAACTCCAGTCGCTCGAACTGGATATCGACGGCGCGCCTTTCATTTCCAGCAGCGCGCTTAATCACCTGCGGCGCACTGCGGTCGAACAGCTACAGACCAAACAGGGTGAACGGCCACCGCGGCGGATCAACAGTCCGGAGCAAATGTTGGAAGCCGCGCTCACCGCCATCCGCCCCGGAGTGGGCACAGGCCCGGCGCAGTTGCACGTGCTGGTGAGAAGCCAGCAGCAACTGGAAGCCGCAATCGCGGCGCGCCCGGCCAGCATCACGCTCGACTACCTCGACCTGTTCGGCCTGCGGCCCTCGGTGGAGCGCATCAAGTCCGCGGGCATCGAACCGCGCGTGGCCAGCCCCCGCGTGCTGAAGCCGGGCGAGGAACGCATTGTCGAGTTCCTGCTGAAGCTGGATTGTGCCATCGTGGTGCGTTCGGCCGGCCTGCTGAACAGTCTGGAGCAGGTGCAGCACCCGCAGTTGATCGGCGACTTCAGCCTCAATGCCGCCAATCTCCTCACCGCGCATGAACTGCTGGCGCGCGGCCTGGAGCGAATCACGCCCACGCACGACCTCAACGCCGCCCAGATCGCAGCGTTGGCAGCCGGCATGGGGCCCAGCGGCATTGAAGTGGCCGCCTACCAGCACCTGCCGGTTTTTTATACCGAACACTGCGTCTTCTGCAGGTTTTTGTCCAACGGAACCAGCTACCTGGATTGCGGACGGCCCTGCGATACCCATGAGGTAGAACTGCGCGACGAAAGTGGCCGCGCCCACCCCGTGATCGCCGATGTGGGATGCCGCAACACGGTCTTCGGAGCGGAGGCGCAGGAGGCGAGCGTGCATCTGCAGGCGTGGCTCAAAGCCGGCATTCAGCATTTCCGGTTGGAGTTCGCCCACGAATCGGCAGGCGACGTGGCGGCTGTCTGCAAGGCCTTCGAGCAGGCGCTCAGCGGAGACATTTCAGCACGCGACCTGGACCAACGGCTCAAGCAGATCGCACCGCAGGGAACTACCGAGGGCAGCCTGTTCGTACCCATTGAGTCCCTTCGAAATCCAGTCAAACACTAAAACCTTTCTGTCTCCGTCCGAAGAGTTGATTGGAGACGTATGAAGTCGTTATCACTGGAACGCAAACTGCTGGCAAACATCGGAGTGATGTTATTGCTCCTGTTGGGGCTGGCACTGTTCTCAATGCAAACCATCCAATCACTGGGAACAAGGCTCGATGAAGGCCTGAATGTTTCGGCGCGGAAGCTTGACCTGTTCAACGCCGTCCGGGCGCGAATGCAGGAGATGATCGCCAATGCCAGGGCCGTCCAGTTGGCAGCGTCGGCGAAAGATCCCGCGGCAGTCGCTGAATTCAAGAAGCGCTTTGAAGCCGCGGCCAAGCGGGCGAAAGAAATGTCCGAGGACCTTCGCCCCACTCTGCGCACAGCAGACGAGTTGAGTATGATGTCGCTCCTGGATACCAATCTGGCCGAACTGCGGGCCCTCGCCTCGAGTTCCTTTGCGTCCGCAGAGCCGGATCCAGCGGCGCAGTTGAAACTGACACAAAGAATATCGAAACAGGTCGATGGCTTTGAAAAAGCTTCGGTGGCATTTTCCCGCTCGCAGCGAGCATTGCTTGCAGAGTCCGGAAAGGTGGCAAAACAGGACGTGCAGAGAAGTGAATTCTCCTCGTATGCCTTTGTGGGTGCGATCTCGCTTCTGGCGCTGCTGGTCACCATCACCATCCACCGTGCCGGCATCAGTCTGACGCAGATTGCCACAGCACTGAAGAACTCCGCGGCTGAGGTCAATGACGCGGCGCACAACATCGCAGCAAGCAGCAATCAGGTCGCGCGTGGCGCATCGGAACAAGCTGCCTGCGTGGAAGAGACCTCGGCCTCCACCAAGCAGTTGTCCGCCATCATCATGGAGAACTCCAACCAGGCAAAAACATCGGCTGCCACGGTAGCCCAAACCGAATCCACTGTCACCTCTGCGCTGGCAACTGTGAAAGAAATGACCGAATCCATGGCCGAACTGCAGGCCGCAACGGCCCGGATTACCGGCATCACATCGGTGATTGAGACCATCGCATTCCAGACCAACATCCTGGCGCTCAATGCCGCCGTGGAAGCATCCAGGGCAGGTGAAGCCGGAGCAGGTTTCGCCGTCGTCGCCGATGAGGTGCGAAACCTCGCCCACCGGTCATCGGACGCCGCCCGCGATATCACCACACTGGTCAGCGATTCACTCGCCAAATCCAAAGTGCACGCCCAGCGTTTCGCCGACCTAAGCCATACCATGGAGGCATTTGCCGACGTCTCGGCAAGTGCACAGAAACTGGTAGAGAAGGTCGCAACAGCAAGCCATCAGCAAGAGGCCGGAGTGACGCAGATCCTGAAGGCGATGCAACAGATAGAGGACATCGTTCAAACCAATGCCGCATCTGCCGAGGAGTCCGCGTCTATCAGCGAAGAGATGGCCGCAAAGGCAGAGACGTTAGATCAACTAGGCGTCAAACTCTCCGGCATCATCAACGGAGTAGCTTAAGCCAGACCTCGTCCAGTGGTCAGGTAGACGGCGAAGCTTCCCAGCCAGTGTCCGCCGGAGTAGTGTTCCCCGGTAACAGCCTGAAGGCCTGCCGTGGCGTGTTCGTGGGCGAGGCGCATCATGGCCCGATGCCGCAGGTCTTCGGTTCCGAGGCCCGATGCAATTCCATAGAGCATCCAGGCGCGGCTCAGGTTCAAGCCATCCAGGTGCGCCAGTTTCCCATCGGCGGCGTCAGTTACTGTGAGCGGAGTATACGGCAGATCGGGCATGAAGGCATCGAACCACATGCGGAAGTCCGCTTGTCCGAGTACACGCCGCATCGTATCCGCCTCGGCTAGCGACGGCGACAAGAAGTCTTCGCCCGAGGGTTCCCATCGCGCTGGACACGCCTGGTCGCCTCGATAAAAATGCAGGGCCCTCGACTGCAACAAGGCCTTGAAAGCTTCGTCTCCCGCATCGCGCGCCCAATCCAGGCACAGCCCTAGCGCAAATGCCGTCTGTGAATGCTCACCCGAACGCACAGAATGCGAAAGCTTCGGTAGCCAGGTGCTCAGCCTGCCTACCACCGCCGTCTCCACCGGCTGCAGATTGCCATACCAGCGCGCGGCATCCGGATCGTCCCAGGTCCGCAGTTCCGCGGCCAACTGGAGCAGCCAGGCCAGGCCGTAAGGCCGCTCGAAACTCTCGCGCCCCTCTGCCGCTACGTACGCAGCTTCGGCCTGCAGATTCTCCGCGGTCAGGTTGCGGTCGAGCGCGGTCCGTGCCGCCGATGCGAACGGTTCGGCGGGAAACAGACGCGCAAGTCGCGCCAACATCCAATGCCCGTGCACGGCCGAATGCCAGTCGAAGCAACCGTAGAAGGCCGGCGTCAGGCTGCGCGGAGGCCGTGAATCGGCATCCGAACGCATCACGTGCGCGATCTTGTTGGGGTACTCGCGCCGCACGCAATTGAGCGCCAGCCTGGCGAACCCGCCCATCGATTTCGCATCCAAACCGAATTCAGTAATCGTCGTCTGCATCTCTATCTATCTTGCACCGATCCAAACAACGTGTTTGCATAGAGAGTATGGGCTCTTCATATCTGTATCTTCTCGCACTCGTCCTTCTGCTGCTGCCGTGCTCCGGCGCAGAGATCTCCTCGTTCGACGGTTCCGGCCGCCTGCAACGCCTGCTCGATGGCGGGGAGGAACTCGCCGTCCGCACCTCCTTCGGCATAGCCACACCGGGCTGGAAACGCATCGTCACTCCCTGGCAGGGCAACCGCCGGTCGCTTACCCGCAATCAACAGGGGGTGTGGCGGGGCATGATCGAAGCAGGCCCGGAAAACATGGTTCGGGTGGAACAGACCACCTCCACCTCCGGAGGCCAAACACGCATTCACGTCCAGTTCAAGCCGGAGGTAACCATCGAAGCGGAGGGCGTCTACTTCTGGATTGAAGTCCCGCGCGCGGCCTTCGCCGGTGGCAAAGTGCAGGACACGCTACTGGGCCCGGCCAAGCCGGCCGGCCACGACTTGCTCTTTGTGGAATCTCCGAAGGTCCAGTTCAGGAACAGTGACGAGTCGGTCCAGATCAATGCCACCCTCGATCGGGCGCGCCCCATCTCCATCGAAGACAACTGGCGCACCATCGGGCGCAACTACGCCGCGCGGATCGAACTGCAAAAGGGACCACTCGCCAAGGACGTAATCATCGAGTTCGACCTGTTGCTGCGATTCTCCGCCAAGCCTGACAACACTCCCGCGGAACTGACGGTCAACGCTGCCCGGCAGCGGTACAAACTGCTGGGCTTCGGCGGCAACTACTGCTTCAACGTCGTCTCACCAATCACTGATTACACGCTGCAAAACCTGCGCCAGCCGTGGGCGCGCACCGAGATGAAACTCGCCGAATGGGCGCCCGAAAACGACACGCCCGGCAGCCGCATCCGCAACGACTTTCTCATCCAACAAAAGCTCACCGAAAAGAAGATCCCCTATGTCATCTCTGTCTGGCAGTTGCCGGAGGTCTTCTATACCGACCCTGGCCCCAAGCCCGAGCGGCGCAGCAACCGCCACATCGCGCCAGACCAATGGGACGCGTTACTCAAGTCGATGGGAGACTACCTGCTCTACGGCAAGCAGAAATATGGAGTTGAGCCGGATCTGTTCTCGTTCAATGAGGCCAATATCGGGATCGATGTACTGCTCACTCCTGATGAGCATCGCGACGCCATCAAGAAGATCGGCGCGCACTTCGCCAGGCTCGGACTCAAGACCAGGATGCTGCTTGCCGACGCCACCGGTCCGCGCGGCACCCATGAGTTCGCCCTCACCGCCGCCAACGATCCGGAAGCAATGAAGTACGTCGGCGCCGTCGGGTTTCATTCGTGGGGCGGAGGCACTCCTGACCATTACAAGGCCTGGGGCGATCTTGCCGAATGGCTGAACCTGCCGCTGCTGGTGACCGAACTCGGACTCGATGCCGCGGCCTATCGCGGGCGCATGTACGACAGCTACTACTACGGCATGCAAGAGGTCAAGATGTACCAGGAGTTGTTGCTTCACGCCCGTCCGCAGGCGCTGGTTTACTGGGAATACACCGCGGATTATTCGACCATGCGCGTCAACAGCGACAAGCCGGAGCCAACCGCACGCTTTTGGTTCCTGAAGCACTTCAGCGATCTCACGCCGCCCAATGCCTCAGCGCTCGAAACCGCATCCTCGAATCCCAAAGTGCTGCTCACCGCATTCCAGAGCGAACATCAATACGCCCTGCATGTCGCCAATACAGGCTCGGCTCGCAGGGTGACCATCACGGGCTTGCCCGCCGGCCTGCGGAGCGTGCGCCCCATCCGCACCAGCGAGACCGACGACTACAAAGCGCTCCCGAGCATCAAGGTAGAGAAGGGCCGCGTGCAGTTCGACATGCCGCTGCAATCGCTGGTCACGCTCACCGGAACGGACCAATAGAGTATCGTAGAACTGAGAGGCTTCATGATCAAACGTCTTCTTTTACTCACCGTCATCATCACCCTTGCGGCCAGCGCGGCCGACAAGAAGATCATGGTGTACACCCGCAACTACACGCCCGACGGCAAGGGCTATGTGCACGACAACATCCAGACCAGCGTCGAAGCGATCAAGCAGATCGGCGAAACGATCGGCTTCAAGGTCGACTCCTCCGACGACCCCAAGGTCTTCACGGGCGACAACCTGAAACAGTACAAAGTACTGGTCTTCTCGAGCAGCAACAACGAGGCCTTTGAGAACGATGCTCAGCGCGAAGTCTTCAAGCGCTTCATCCAGGCCGGAGGCGGCTACGTCGGCCTACACTCCGCCACCGGTTCCGAGCGGACCTGGCCTTACTACCAGGCGGTAGCGGGCGGCAAGTTCGATCGCCATCCGAAACTGCAGCCGTTCACCGTCACAGTGAAGGACCACAATAATCCGATGACCAAGGGCCTGCCTGCGACGTTTGAGTGGGAGGACGAGTGCTACTACCACCTGAACATCAATCCCGACATCCACGTCCTGTTGACCGCCGATTCGTCAAAGCTTGTGGATCCGGGCAAGCCGCGCTTCCCCGCCCCTGAGATTCCGCTCGCCTGGTACCACACCTACGACGGAGGCCGCGAAATCTATCTCGCGCTCGGCCACAAGAAAGAGTATTACGCGAACCCGGTTCTGCGGAACATGATTAAGGGAGCGATCCTCTGGGCCGCCAACGACGCCAAGTAGCCGCACTGTTCTGTATTGCACTGCTCGCCGCGGGCACGCTGCACGCGGCGGAACCGGTGCGCATTCTGATCGCCTATCATTCGCAGACCGGCAACACGGAGAAGCTGGCCGTCGCCGTCAAGGATGGAGTTGCTTCGGTGAAGGGAGTGGAGCCGGTGCTGCGCACTGCGGCCGCTGTCACGGCGGCGGAGATCGCCTCGGCTGACGGCATCCTGATCGGCACGCCGGTGCACTGGCACAACCTTTCCGCGGAGGCGAAAACACTCATCGACCGGATCGGCGAAGCGCTCGGCAAGAACTATGGAGAGGGCCGTACGGCTGGAGTCTTCACCACCGTTGGCGGCGGCAGCGGAGGCCAGGAGACGGCACGCATGTCCGTGATCTCGGCGATGCTCGCCATGCGCTTTGTGATCATCGGGGGCGTCACTGATGACGGCTTCGGATCGCTTGGCCCCTATGCAACGACCGGCGGCAAACCCGGCGGAGTGAGCGAACGCGACCGGGCCGAAGCACGCCGTTTCGGTGAACGCTTCGCACGGATCACGGTCAAACTGAAGTGGAAAAAGGACTGAGCCAAAGGACACGCGAAACCGCCCAATGCCGAATAGTTTTAGCAAAGCAGGACTGCAATCTCGGTGAAATCGTAGCGCGGACATTTATGTCAGCAGCGTCGAGATTCGTCTCGACGG